>Ga0065711_1038677_pt1 | contig 18525 bp, 6 predicted proteins | sample Hoacrofraction12_FD_59098 | JGI IMG/M metagenome (GOLD analysis project Ga0065711, IMG submission 59098) | Hoatzin crop microbial communities from Cojedes, Venezuela - Epithelial fraction 12 v2 (version 2) | ecosystem: Host-associated > Birds > Digestive system > Esophagus > Crop | place...
TTCCTGTTTCCCTCTGTTTGCTGTTCTGTTAAACTGCCCTTATCCCGACCCACCAGTTTCTGCCTCTTTCTTTTCATTCTCCTCCGCACGGCGGCGGGGGGAGGGGCAGCCGCGTGGCGCTTTTGTTGCTGGCGACAGCCGAAACCAAGACACAACTCTATTCAGCTAATTTATTCAGAATTTTCCTCAACACTTCTGCTGATTCTCACACACAACAAATTAATGCAAGACTTTTCACTCAGCCTGGCAGTATCGGTGGCCTGATGTCACCGGAAGGACAATGCTGTATTTTGGCCAAGATCATAACAAAGCAGAATCTAAAGTATGTGCGCTGTATGCTAATGTAATATGTATAATTTCCTGACTGTAGAAACCTGTTATGTTGTATTGTCAGCACATTTACTTCAGAAGTCCAAAATCTTGTTAAATTTTTTCTCCCGACAGCATGAAGAGGCAGAAGTGTAATATTATCTTTAATGCTGAAGCAACTTTCAAAAGAAATTGCCAACTTCTCTACAACATTTTTCTGCTAGCAACCCATAAAAATAACATAGTACATATGACAGGTTAGAGAAGAGATCAGAAGCCATAAAGCTGGAATTAAGTTCTTACAAATATCACTCCATACCAGGACAGAGAACACTTCTGAACTGACACACATTTGGAAATGCGACACCTGTAAGCCAAAGATCAGTGAAAACAGATCTCTGTCTCTGATCATAGAACTACTCTATGGATGGTTACATTCTTCTACCAAGATCTAAGGGAAAGGACAGAGTATGTCCGATTCTGGTTTTGGTTTAGGCATCTGAAAACCTAACCCTAAGGTTTTAACAAAACGCCCTAATGGATTTCAGGACCAACAGCTCAAACATCTGCTGCATATCTAAGTATCTTTGAAATCCAACTGGCATTGCACATAAGGATGCCTTTTTTCCTCCTTCCCCAAACACTTCAATGCTGGCATTTCCTAATTTGACAAATACTCAGTCTTTGACCTAAATAACAACATGCATAATCACAAAACCACCACCAGTGATACTAAGTACACTTAACTCACACTAACAAACTAAAGGTAACATCTTGAGCAATCTTGGAAAGCAGTTGGGAAAATTAGGATGTATGGCTCATTTATGAACCATGACAACTATGGTTTTAAATAGAGACATAAGGTAACAAAGAGATAGCTTTCAAGATTAAGAAGAAGCAAGTATGGCAGCAGCAAAGATCATTTCGGTGGGGAAAAAAAAAAAGGAATGAATAAAGAAAGTAAACAAAGCACTGGAAGAGTCTTGGTCAACAGCGAAGTGGGTGATGGAACACACCAACTTCTTTGCTGTGTTGTACTAAATGACTTAACCAGAGAGCTTTTTGGTATGTAAATGTTTACCAAAAAACAAGATTCCACGACTGAAAACACAATCTCTCTATTACACTGCTACTACCAGTATGTAGGTGCAATCCAACAAAACACTACCATTAGTCTGGCTGTAAGACATAAAATGACAGTGATGTCGCTTCCCTAGAAACTCTAAAGAAAGATAAAACTGTCTTAATTCTGCAGGTAAGAACACAAAAGGTTTCTTAAAAAGATCTGACTGTACTGAAACATTAAATGATTCGTGTTTAATAGAGAATTCACTGGTTCTGTAGACTTTTGAAGCAAATTTTCAGCAAATGTCTGACAAGAAAGCATTCTCTAAGTGTTGCTTGCCCAAATTATCCACATTGTCAAAGTCTCTTTACCTTGGATACTTCTGGGTTTGCTGGCATTATCAAAGTCACAGACCTTCTCCCATTTATCTCTCACTGCTTCAGGTGTCATTGGCTGATTCTTTCCTCTGACAATAGCACCCAAGGACCGCTCCCATCGCACTAAGGGGAAACATGAGCCAGAGTTCAAACAACAAACAAGGGAACTTTTAGCTTCTTGAGAACACTTTCATTTAGACTACTACTTTCAAGATGGTGCAAGAAAGGAAAGGTTCTACGCACTCCAGTTTAACTCATCAACATAACATTCAGCTAGACTAAAAGGGCTCACTGCTTTTAACTAACATTTAGAAAAGGAATAGCACTGGTTTAAAATTTTATTAAAGCCGCAACAGACTGACTGCTCTCTGAAAACATTACATCAGTTTTAGGATTCCGTCTAGTGAAGAGCTGTAGCTAGTATGTATCTACAGACATTCTCTTCTGACACAATTTTGGCTAATAATGCTTAGGAATCTTCCGAAAGCCTTGGGAAACTATAGCGGAAATGTGAAAACAACTTGTTGCCTAAGAAAAATGTTAATAACAGTAGTCAGTACATCCAAACAGTCCCTGAAGTTATATTTCAGTACTGTTACTTGAGAGAAATGGCTAAGGCTAGTATGAAATCAGCTCAGAAAGGATATAGACTTCCTGGCTTGCAAATAATGCTTGATCTGTCACATTGGTTTTGCTCTTAATTAACAATAGGCAATGAATAAGGCCATACCGATACCTCATTAACAAACTGGTTTCATTTTAAAGACTTCAACCGTAGCCACTATAATGATTAAAAATGGTATCTTCTTTTGACTAGAGAGTAGCAGCCACAGATTTTCAGCTGTCTTAAAACTCCACTCCTTGTGCAGGACAGCAAGGGATTTCACACTGCTGCCACAGTTGTTTTAATCTGTTTAATACACTACCTGTGAAAAGCTATGCCAGTGTCACTAGAACATTTACAAGTAGTTAGAAATGTACAAAATCTTTATCATATGGGTAAAAGCATATTTTGGAAGAAGGGGGAACCACTTCATGAATTAATGGCCCTACTTCCAGTCCACTGGTGTTATTCATGTAGGCTCAAAAGTCCTTGCACAGTTCAGGAAAATAATGCTAGTATTAGGTTCAACATATTTGGGAAAAAAGTTAAGACATTTCACACACTGAATTCAGTTTTCCATCTCATAAGCCCTCAGTATTATCTGCGAGTTCTCTTTACCTTCACATTTAAGCTAGTTACTGGAGTCACTCAAAGAAAATACTTAGCTAGCATAGCTTTTCGTTATTAATAAGGCTAACTGCCTCAACACGTAAATGCATATAACCAGTATTTTTATAGAAGTAAAGGTGGAAAGCAAATAAAAAGCAGCCTGTTTACCAGCATGTGCTACTTTTATACAATGAAAAACTGAAGTTATCAAGAAGAGGCAGCAACATATACTTAGCACCAAAAATGGAGATTCTTCTTGACTTGAATTACACCCTCAGAATCCAAGAGTTAAGGTTACTAAGCCAGATATTCAGTTACTATTACTCAGCTCAAAAGCGTAACAAAGCACATACTTAAATTACCAGTTTCCCCCAAGAGTAGTGAAATTTGTGACTTTTACTTAAAATAAGCAGACTCCTCAGAATACTAGGCTTTTGCTAATCTTCTCTCCCTAAATAAAAAGGTCTTGAGCAGAGGTTAACTGCAAAGACAATTTGCACACAATTCAAAAAATAGAATCAATTCAGCAACACAAAGTACTTACATTTGCCAATCCACCCAGCTCCCACCTGCCAAGAAAGAAGAAAATCATCAGCTCACCACATGTTACAAAGCTAAGTTCTGGTAATGCAGGGAAACAAAACTATATTTCTGAACAAACTCAACACAATAGAAGTTTCTGAACTGTTTCTGGTTATATTTAACTATTTAGTTAAGCACTGGAACACGAGCAACAAAACTCCATGCACAAGGTAACAGCTTCCATCGAATTTATGAGCTAGCAGTTTGATGACAACACCTACAATGTATTCTATAACTTAGTACTTTCATCCTTCCTGTGAGTTGCTTTCATATTTGAATGATTTAGAAAACAAAACCTTCTTTTGAAGTAGTTGCTTTGGTACCTTTTCAAACTTCTAAGCGTACAACAAGAATTATAATAATCAAATCAGTAGTATTTTGAGCACACACCAGAATTTAGCAACGTTGTTACTGCCTGTTGTCATATACAGCACAGCAGGATCAACATTTCTTCTGTCTATGCTGAGTACGTAAAATCTCACATGATAATTGAGTCTCAGCAAAAAGCAAACCATTGATTTCAGGCAAAGGGAGGGAAAGAGGAGGAAGAAAGGGAAAATAAAAAAAATTACCTCAAACAGACTGCCATTCTCTGCACAGCTCTCGTGGCAAAGCCAAACAACTAAGGGAGCAACATATTCTGGTTTGAAAGCATCGACCAGATCTAGAGAAAATTGGAGGGGGGAATCATAAGATACAAATACTGTATGGTTTCACCAAATTATTCTTACTTTAAGACCTTATGATGAACTGCAGAGACAGGGAGAATTGAACCAACAGTGTTCTGCCACGAAAAGAAAGGACAAATGAAATGAAACATTTTAAGATTCAGTAAATACAAACAACTCGTGAGATGTGTGTATGCCTCCAAACCCAACAACATTGATGCTCAGCTAGACAGATGAAAGTCTCTAGATGCTGGGAACACCATAATGTGCAGACTGCAAGACTAGGTACCTTCCTAAATTTTCATCTGACAGGCAGCCTGAAGCAAGGATAAGCCAGCTAGACATAATCCTGATGGGAATGTACCTGAACAATTTCCCTTTTAATTTGCTAGTCAGTCATAAAAAAAAGACAATACGAAAGGAATTGCAGCTGCTGAGTAGTTGAAAAACATCCCATTTGGAAATGCTGATATTTCCAAATGAGATATCAGGAATTATCAGCCCTGTTAAATTTGTATATCAATTGCATTTGGGGATTTCCATCTGGTACAAAAGAAAACTATCTAAAAATGGGGTTATTGTAATGGAGCAAAGCGTGGTTGTCCAGGCAGCTCTTATCATATATTCCATCCACTGTCTGAAAAGAAAACAAAACTTTGTTTTCTTTCATTTTTCAGCTTTTAGAATATTATTCTTTCAACAGCAATAGCTACATAGCTTTTCCTCAGCTGAACGTCAGCAAGGATTTTCAAACATACCCCGACAGATGAAGAGCTGAGAAGTTTAGCATTACAGGTACTTCTTTACTAGACAAGCTGAAGTAACGAAGTTCATTTTTAGAAGTTCCACAAAGGTAAAAGGAAACTGAACTTCATTTAATACGGTGTGTGTGCATAACAAAAGCCTTACGCTTCTCTAAAATATTCCATTTTATGACGCACATCATTTACTCTCAAAAATTAGCACTAGACTGTTATCACTAATGCTAATAATCCACTATTAAATGAAGTAAGAAACAGGCGGTAAAAGAATAAAAAAAAACCACACAGAAGATGCAAACTACATTTAGAAGTCTAGCAAGGACAACAGTAAGTGGGCCAAGTTGAACATATTTAACTGGCAATGCTAAAGCATAGCTGCTTGCAAGCATCTAAAGATGAACAGAGAAGTACTAAGACAACAAGGATTATTTGATAAGACATATGAAAATGTTTTTAAAGTTCTGGTGTCCAATCCTTTTAAAAGTATCTGAAAAACAGGGAGGGAGGGAGGGAGGGAGGGAAGCCATAAATGTCAGAGCTATAACTATCTTACAGTGAGACCAAAGGATCTCACCCTTCTTAAAATGACTAAGATATTAGGAGGTGGTTTTACCACTCTATGTAACTATTTTCATGGAATTCCAGCTATTGAACTCTCCTTTCTGCTTCAGGAACTCACAGCTGCAAGCTTGATGGATTTGATTCTTCTGCAAGCAAGCTAAATAAATCCCTGGAACGTACAACCTATAGAGGTGCCGCCAGATTTCCTGATCGTTTGGATTATTTAGACCTAAACTGGGATACTTTACACAGAACTTAACTGGTCAAACAAAATCATGCATTCAATCCATGCAAAACTGTATGAAATGTATTCTGCTTCCATATCTTGTGTATCAGTCTGAAAAACGAAGTGATTCCCCGGCTTTGACATCTGCCTATCACTAGGGAAAAGAAAGGTGGGAGTGAAATTAAATAGCCTGATTCTAGAAGACTTTCTGAGAGCAATTTCCTTTTACAGACTATTTTTTCCAAATTCTTTTTATTTATTCTGGTCAGTTGCCAAAGTAATTAGTCACTCTCTTTATCCTAAACTTACGCTTTACACACAGCTGCCTCCTATAACATTCTTTACACTGACTTCCCAATGCAGTGCTCTGTTAAGACCTGTTCAAGCATTCGAAGTTTAGTAACTGTGCAATAATGAAAGACATATGTTAAGCAACTCAGTTCATTATCATCTTCTGCTGATCATGAAATGAAGTACACACATGGCGCTGTGCAAAAAATGGTATTTCGCAATTAGACAATATTGTAACAAGTGCAGACACCTCACACAGGTAATTCCACATCTGATGAAACAAACAAGCCTTTCCACTACTGTAGGAGGATCTTGGAAAAGACTATAATTGAAGAGGCTTGCCACATGAAATTGCTTTTGTGAATTACAAAAATTGCTTCTTGTCTTGTGGCAGAAAACAGGAACTCCTTACAACAAACAAAGCTGACAGTTCAGAGACAAAAAGACAGTAGGAATCATGAATTAGCAGTATATTAAGCATAAAGGATTTGCATTTTCTAAGATATAAGAAAGTAAGCTGTGCTTCAATTTACTGAAAAATATCAGTACATGTAGACCTTAAATCATTCACCTTGCGGCATGACAGTCTGGGTCAGTCTGGATCCAGCAGTAGGAGCAATTGTGTTGCAGTGGATGTTATACTTCCGTCCTTCAATTGCAATTGTGTTTGAAAGACCCAAAAGGCCAAGTTTAGCGGCACTGTAGTTTGCCTGACCAAAGTTTCCATATATTCCAGCAGCTGAGGAAGTCATTATTATTCTTAGGGGTGAGGAGAAACAAAAAAATAAAAAAAGGAGAAAAAAAGCTCAGTGATTTCAAGCTGTTTAATCCCACACAACAGCATTTTCCAGCTGTGGCATTATATTCTCCATATTCCACAAAACAGAAGTGCGCAAATAAGAAAATATTATGTGTGGTTTTGCTAACAAACAGATGTCTTTTTTATGCATGATTGATAGCAAACATTTGACAAATCCTGAAGCGTTGTCATAGTAGCAGAAAACTAACAAAGTCGTGGGCCTTTCTGAGTTATACTATAAAACCAGAACAGACATTCTGTGACAACAGGGTATGGTACAGAGGAAGTATTTTCACATTCTAACTATACTTCAATTGGTATTATTCTTACAACTAACAAATTACTTCAGCATTCAGAAAAAAATTATTTTATTCAAAATTATTTCACCTTAATATCCACCCTGGCAGTACGTGAAGACGCCTTCTTACAGAATTCACCTTCAAAGAAACCTACTGTGCGTTAAACCCACAAAGCAAGAAGATAGCAAAGTCTTGCCCTTTGCTGTCGCCCTAACATTACTGCTGTGGAGATGACTACCTGCTTACAAGAAAGCTCTAAAACCACTACAGTTCATAGCTGGGCTGAGGCAAGAAAATATTGTGCTGTAGGTGTTCTCATAAATTGGAATTCAAAAGAAAAGGCTCTATATTTTCACTTTTAAAAGATGACTTCCCAGAATCCATTCCAACCTACTGTAAACACACTGCACAGCTGGGATCAAAGTTTATTTCATTTTTATTATTATTTGCCTCACCGACAATATTCCGTTGTTTTTAATTTAAATAAAGAGATGTGTTACCAGTACTGGCTCAATATGCTCAAGATGAAAAATGCTATAAAATCTATACAAAGCAAGCATTTTGGAGATGGCATGGGTGATTTATACATAAACTGCAGAAGCACTCACTAGCATCGTTATCTGAGCAAATACAGGAAAGGAGCCAAGGGAAGCGTTTTCCTAAATGCATGCAACTACTAGACTTTAGCCGTGTATTGTCTGCTGACCTCTTGCCTTGTCCTTACAGTTCACTTCCTTGGATAAGAATGAACATCAGTATGGTCACAGAATGACAAAGAAGCTCACAGGGTTTTCAACATGTGTAAGTATGTTTGTTAAGATTAATATAAACATGTCAGTGTTTTGACAAGGAAAAACAACAAAAGTGAAAAAACTTAAAGGTCTGAATTCACTGCGCTCTTTCAGTTCACAGTAACGCATACCAAAATGGACCAAGAACATTCCCGCAACTTCCAAGACCTTTGTACAAGGTGGGGGCGGGAGGGAGAATCCAAACCCAAACAAAAAAACCAAGACCCATAAGCAGAACTGCATGTACCTGTTATTTGAATAAGCAGGAGCAGGAGAAGAAACCCTGGGACTTGCAGTAACAAAGAAGTAACAAATATTTATAACAAGTCCTCGTGAAGCAAAATGACATTTCTGTAACCCTACAGCTCCTGTCTGGGATATCTGCACCTACATAGAAAAAAAACTTAGAAACATTTAGCTGTGGAGGCACAGAGATGGGCAGAACTGAAGGTATGAGGGCTTACACATTTGCACTGATTTTGTTTCATCCCAGTGACAGTGAAAGAAAAGGACGCAAAACTCCTCATTCACTATCAGGGCATGCATCAGCCTGTTATATCCTACTGAAAAAGCAAAAAAATAAGAGACAGATTCTTACCTGCCAAATTTCTGGTTTTTCATATGATTCCATGCAGCTCGGGTGACCAGGAACGATCCCCTCAAATGAATTCTATGAATTATATCTAGGAACAAATTAATGTCGGTTTAGTAATTCCAGGATTTCGTCTCCCAACTCCAAATGCACCATTTGATTCTTCTTCATGACAAAATCTGCACTCTCCTCACAATCTCAAACTGTTCCTAAAAAAAGCTGTGCGCTTTTTTTTTTTCCCTTTTCTTTTTAACAGACCGTTTTAAGTGCTTGCCTGAACATGCTGATCACTGATCACACTGATCACCTCTTCTGCCTCTTGGATGGGGCTCTGCTGTGTAGAATTCACAAGCATTCAAAATTCCTGCACTTCAGCAGTCAAATGAGGACTACAGTAGCTAAACCATCTTTGCAAAAGTCTGCTCAACTAGCTTAACATAACTTACCACCTCAGTGAAGGTTTCCCCTTGCTCTTCTGTCCCTTGGCATATCGGTTTTCTTTCCTCTGTTGTCAGTTCTGGGTCTTTTAAGTCTGTTTAGTATTCAGCCAGTCAGTGCTGGCATTAGGAAGTGTTCTGCTCACAAAAACTACTGTGTGTGTTTCACATGCCTCTTTTTTGTATTCTGCTCACCAACTAGGAGTGGCAGCTACGGCCTTTCTTCCCCTTCGGAACTACATGCACCTACCATGCACTGCAGCACAGATCTGTTTTGCAAACTGAACACAGGCAGCTTACCACTAAGCTTTCAGGGCAAAATATAATTCTCTGATCTGGCACAGCCAGCCTTCCCCACCCTCCCTTCTTCCTTGCACCAATGAGAGGGATGTACCTTTCAACTTTTGCACAGAAAGTACATTTTAAAGTCTATCAACTCACCCCAATCTTCATCACTTATCCTAACAAATGAACGGTCTCTTAGGATCCTAAACAGCATCATTAGGAGAACAAAACAAAACAAACAAACAAAAAAAAGATGAACAGGTGTTTACACAAAAGTGAGAGCCCATAATCAAACAGGAAAAAACCTTCAGGTTTACTCACCCAGCATTGTTTATGACAATATCTGCCAAAAAAAAAAAAAAAAGAAAATAACCTAAACTAATGCACTGATAAAATACAAGCTTGTTTCTTTCTTTCCCCCACTTGTAAAAATACATATTAACAAAAACACTGCACACATACATCGTATTGCTATACTACAGCTCCTTGTCCCTAATAGTGGAATTCTACCATTGGACAATAATTAAGACAAAACAAAATACTCTAGTACAGGAAATCTTGGCCTGCCAATGGAACAAATCCTGACAGGAAGGTGTACCTGAGAAGTGCTAGCTACCTGGAAACACAACACCTGCAGGATGCAGCCATCCTGCACAGTTTTGCAGCTTGCTTTGAATTCCAGAGTGCTCCTGATTATGCAGTTTCTGCCACCATCTTTGTTGCAGTGAGCCCAAAGGATAACTGGAAAAACCAGGGAGTCAGAGAGCCACTAAAGCAACCTGGATCATAACAATTTTTTGTCAGATCTTTAATTTTGTTCCTGTTGGCTTTGATGATGTGTACTTCTAGCCATTTAACCCCTAGTTAAAGCGACACAAACTTCACAACGAAACAGAGACAATCATATGGTAAAGAAGAACATTACTTGTTAGATAAAATACATCAAGATTTTTTTTTTTTGTTAAAGCATTTTGATCTTCTTATAGGCAAAAGACCTTCCAAAACATGGCAGAGTATCTCTGACTCTTCAGCAACATTATTTAGTCTAATTTTATGCAGCCAGTTATAATACTTGATCAACTTTGTGCTTTGAGACAGAAATTGTTAACCATTACTCAAGTACCAAAACTCTGCAGGGCAGGAAAACAAGAATCATGTATCAAGCTTTAAACTTCTGCTAAAAAGTACCAAAAAGACCAAAAACATGCCCATTCAGATTTATATGTTTCACTGACTAAGGGCATCAAGGGTTGGTGAGTTCTACTGTTGTCACACTAAACATCATACGCTTGTTGTCAACTATACTGTTTATAATGGCTCTGCACTTGCAAACAAGTTACAAGAAGAATTAAGCAACTGTACCTATCCTCCCAAAAGCCTCAAGTGCTGTCTTCACAAGCTTTTCACCATCTTCCACTGAATCTATAAGAAAAAAGTATGAATTTTCAAGTAAAATGAACTGGATACACTGCACTTTCAGGATATTAACAACTACTTCCATGAAGCTAAGAAAAATAAATTGTGTATAAGCCCAATACAAAAGAAGTTCAAATTCAGCCACTATTTGCATGTGGCCTAAAGCAAATCCCACACGGTAAGTTTAAAAAGCATAATGTTTGCCATTGCAAGAAAAACAAGAAGTAAAACAAGTAGGAATCATCCATTCCCATTTTGCCACTGAGAACTGCAGGTGTACAGTTTCTTAGTATTTTCAGTGTTAAGAAAGTACATGAAAGAAAAGGGCATTACTATATAGGTATTAGTTAAAAAAGCAATTTATGTACTTGCTTTTAGCATCTCTGTCTCCCTACCCCACATTACATTACACCTATTTAATTTATATGGTATTGGCAAGCTGGTAGTAGTCTTTTATTAAGTAGCGTCAACGTTTCATTCAACAGGTACACCATTCCTATAGATAAATCATTACACTAGTCTGGAAAAATAACATACCATAATTGGGTACTGCTTTCCCTCCTTTTGCTCTGATTTCGTCGACAACTTTGTCAGCAGCTGAGGAGCTCTTGCCGTATCCCTTGAAATCGCCTCCAAGATCATTCACTGTGCACCACAAAAGAAATGAATTTTTCATTGTTAACACTCAGACTTCATGCTCTCTCCTTATCATGCTGGAAGATATAAGGCGTATTATTAAAACCAGCTGCATCTGGATCCTTCTGAGAATCTCAGATGATTAGAGCAGAACAGTAGGTCACATCATTACTTTTTTTTTTTTTAAAAGTAGTCTAACATACAGTTATCGTTTTTTTAAATTAACATGGGAAACAGAACATTTGGGTTTTTTTCCTCTCCACCATGCATTCAACTAGCTTGCCCTGTGCAGGCTAACTCTCTAATTGTGTTACTGTTGTTCAGAGATTAAGATCAAGATTACATACCAATCACAGATTATTAATTCTGGTCACTTGTAAAACTGCCATAGCTACTGCACGAACTGTAAACAAGACCAGGAAGACTTTGTTCCTCTTTAATGGAGTAGCTAAAATGTTACTAATGAACTTTGCTACAGAACAGATCAAGCAGCCTGAACAAAGGGAAAAGAGCCTGCTCTGAAGCTTCAGATCCTGCTCTTGTGGGATAAGAGGGCCACCTGACACAGAGTTGCTTTGTTTCCAGGCCGCTCTCTGTACCGGGGCACATATCATTAATGCTGACTGCACTGTATCATCACCACAGTCTGCTGCATTGCTGTATTTGCATGTCCCACAGTTTCACTGAATTCATCAGAGGAAAAAAACACTCCCCAAAAAAATCCATACACACGTTAACAGTTGGACAAAGAATTTCAAAAGATGGTAAGACGTATGTTTAAATGGGTATAAACTGAAATTGCAAATCCACAACCAATTCTGGTTTTCTTACACTGCATTGGTATTTTGCTAAACAGTCTTGTGCTATGGTGTACTCCAGCCCTGTGCCTTCCAACTTTTTGCAAAGTCCTCAAGAAGCAGTCACAGTGAAATCCACGAAGCATGAAAGATACTCTTGCTGGTCTTGATGACAAACAGCACCTGTCAATCTGCTGTTTCATCACAAAAGGAAAGAAGCCCAAGTTGTGCCCTTTTTCATTTATTTTTTTTAATTTTCCATGTAAAAAGGAATACAGCTTGCAGGACACACGACAAAACCGTTCTCTGTTACTCATACCAGGAAAGTCTCATTGGAATCCTATATTTAACTCTGTGTGCAACACCAAGACAAATGTGTGAACACTGCAGAAAATGCAAATGAGTAAACAAAAACACCAAAGCCCAGAAGTGACCCATGTAAAGAACATGAAAAAAAGAAACAATAGCAACAAACCAAACCAAAACCAGGAACTGCCTAGCTTGCAGCACAAAGAATTAAGACTGAACGTGATAATATGTTCAAGTACATTAACAGATTGATGCAAAAAAGAAAGCAAACAATCTGAAAGCTAAAAAGATCAATATCTAACAGTTCAAACATGCAGGTAGCACAATTCAGGTGAGGCATTCACCAAGTGCAGTGAGGTATTAGAACAGGCGACATGGGTAGACTGCTCAGTCTGCACCATTAAACACAACATTAAAGAAAAGCAAGTCAGGAACAGCACTAGCATTTCTGATCTGACCTGGGAAAGAAAAGTGGACAATTCTGTGGTAAGTATTTATACCAAAAACAGTCAGTCTTGTTAAGTCATTACAACTCTATACCAAATACATGATTATATATGTTTATCCTTCACTTTTTCAATAGTAATTTGCTGACAAAAGCCTAATTAAATATTTGGGAAAATATCCAGAGGCAGCAAAGCACCTTAGGCTGAAGGCAGGCACTAACAGAGTTGAAGCAAAAATGAGTACACAAAAAAAGAACAACTGATTCTAGGCTTTGAAAATGATAAAATAACTCTGCACATGTGAAAGAGTAATTAAGCCAAAAAAACAAAACAATGGATAAATAACTTTATTATAAGCTCAAGCTTTATATCATACACTTTCCAGTTGAAAACATCCAGTAGAAAAGAGCGAGAGACTGTGTCAGTTGTGACAGAGCACAGTTATAGTCTGAGCCATAGAGAAGCCTATGAGTGCGTTACTAGCAAGCAGTGCAGAGCAGCAGAAGCAAATCTGTAGAGCTAAAAAGTTGGTGCTGAGGACCTGACATCTACAGTACATGTTTTTTAAAAAATACACCAGCTCATTTCTTGCTGTAGGCTGGTGCCACAAACCAAATACACATTTGGAACAATTCCAGTGCACTCCTAAATCACATCTTCCAGTTCGGTTCTCAAAGGAACTCCACTCATGCACTTCAAAACCATTCCACAATGCAAACAAAAATACAAATAGATACAAATCAGGAGAGATGCTTCAAAAGCATGACTAATCTAAACTAAAAAAGCAATGCAGAAGAGCCCTCAGGTAGACTGAAAAGGAACAAACAGCAGGGTCTGGATATAAGACAGGTTGCAAGACAAAACCAAAGCATTCCCTTCCTTCTGTTTTCAACTTTTTCTAATGAGACATGAAAGAGACAAAGCACAACAAAAAAGGTGGTAGCAGGCACCCTTTGGGTGATATGGAAGATTTCCACTTGGGCTGCACTGGTCAGTCTAACCATGATGACAGTAACTCACTCAACAGAAGGCTGCAGAGAGAGAGGGATATGGGACTGGACAGATAAAACTCCCATGTTGGGACCCACTGGCACTCCTCCAACTAAGGTATTTGATCACTGTTGTTACAACATACCTTCACTTCCATAACTTCAAAAAGGGAACTTGTTTTAAAGAGACATGAGTCATATCTGCTTTAGCTAAAAAAATACAAATCACTACACAAGTAACTTTTCAACTCTTCGAAGTCAGACTCATAAAAGAGTAAGAAACAGAAACACCAGCATGTAGAGGTAATCGCAAAACACTACTATAAGAAGAGGTGAAGTGCAGTTTCTGAAGGGAAACAGGAGGTTTCCCTTACAATCAATTCTTAACTTACTGATTAGGTACTGTGCAACAAGGCCATGAGATAAAGGATTATTAGCTGTGGTCAGGCAATACAATACATTTTCTCTCTGATCATTCTGGAAAGTTAGAACACCACTAGCTATGCAGAGCCAACACAATTAAACATTTGGGCTGCTTTACTAATGTAATTTTTGTTAAATAAGAAACTGAGATGAAGTATTCATGTTCCTAGTAAATAAGTATCAAAAGTGGCAACTATCAGGAAAAAATACCTAGATTTTTTAAAAGTTGCCTACACACAGACTTCTCACATTTAATCAATAAATTAAAAGCAAACAATTTTTATGAAATTTTGTAAGCTTAGACTGTGATTTTTAACTGAAAAGCTACTAAAAATCAGTGAGCAAGTTCTTGCCCATAATCTGTTTAAACATTCAACCTTGAACTCATCAATGATGCCTGTACAAATTCATTCACAGGTAGTCAAATCGCAATGCCAACTGCCAGAGTGCCCAAGAATACAACTTAACCTTTAGAATTAGCTTGTGATACAGCATTTTGCACAATTAAATATTCCCTGAACAAGGTTCAACCAAATGACTACGAAACTACCACAAATCCTCTACTGAGAGCTACTTGGCACTGTCATTGAGACCAGATGGCTCTTCTGTGCGATGCACTGCAGAAAGAAACCATGCAGTGCACCTGCTGGGGGCTACTGACACTGCGCTGCATTCCAATAAGTTTCTTCCAGGGAGAAGGTGCTAGAAGATATTCACATTTTCAAACAGTCATATTAAAAGTTTCTGAACAGTATTCACTTAAGGCAACACCCTCTCTTGCCACAATTCACGGTAGAGATTAGTATGCATGGAGGAAAGTTCAGTCCACAGAATGATCTGATTGAAACTGGCTTTCCAGCAAAGATAAGCCCTTGGAAAGCCTGGGCAACTTGCTTCATGAGAAAATAAAGCTTAGAAGCAAAACTTAAATAGCAAAAGATAAGACAGAAAACCATTATAATAACAAAGGTTACTGTCTAGAAGGGCATGGACTGTAAAATGCAAGCTACATGAAAAGGCAAAGGTTATTGTCTAGATCAAGTTAGTTAACGTAAAACTTACCAACTACTGAAGCTCCTCTTTCAGCAAAAGCCAAAGCATATGCTCTGCCCAAACCTAGTTTAAAAAAATAAAAGCCCAAAAAAGAGTCAGTTTGTATCCTGGATCACAATTCAGAGACAAAGCTAAAGAAAAATCAATTGCATGAAGAAAAATGCATCAAAGCAACACAAAACACCTTGAAGGTTCAAAGTAAAACACTATTTCCTCCAGGAGTTAAAAGTTCCACATAAATTCAAATCATAAAAGTCAACAAACAGATAAATTGTAGACAAACACTCCAGTCAAGAGGAAAAAAAAAATCCCCATGCTTACTCTTCTTTACTGCACTCAACAGAACTATGAGGGAGAGCCGTCTGCTGCCAAGTTTGTGGTTGTGACAGAAAAATATATTTGTATGGCAGAAAGTTTAATGTTGTGATGTACCCTTGAAGAAGGAGGGGATGTTTCAAGTTAATTAATCACATTCTAAGTGCATAAGATGCTTTCCTGGTTAAAGTTAGTCTTTAAGATTTGAAAAAACTGAACAAATTTTAACTGTGACTGAAGACATACTGACAACTCCCCCCCCATTTATTTGGATACAAGGGTATCACTTAATAACACAGTAACCAGATGCATCCATAGTTTACCAGTCATAACAGAAGACTGTCATTTGTGCCTCACATGCAAACACAAGACTCTTGCACCTTTGCTCTGACTTAGATTCTAGGTGTGTTATACATTAGTTATTTGTTACAACAGATGACTTACCCACTGTGTCAGTCAAAAGTTATTGAAATCAATGACGATGATTCTTTTTTCATTCCAAAAGAAATTGAGATTTGAATGATCAAAAGATGGTTAGTCAGAAAAAAGTTTCTGAGAGTGCAACAGTATTTCTTTGCCCCCCACTAAAACATTCAAAGCTGGCTCTCAAAAGAAAACATGGGGGAAAACAATCAGAACCGTTTAGACCATTTTAAAAGACACTAATCTCACACCAAAAAATTGGAATTTTCCTTGCGACTCCTATGAGCCCCTGCAATGGAGAATAACACCTCTGAGGTGCATATATGTCCACTGCCCGACGTGACCCAAGTCCAAGAAAAGTTTTTTTTGTTTTGAAAAGCCACACAACCGAGAAGTGTACAAAACTCAGACCATGTTACATATGCTGGCATTCTCAATTGGCAAGCAAGGACTGAATGCTTAAGAATCAAAACTAACCCTAAAAAAATAAGTCAGCTTGCATAAACAACAATAGTACTGCATGACAGGCAAACACAATACTTCATACAGGACTTGCCCAAAGTGAAAAGAAACTACTGTATTTCTAGATGCCTGTGTATGTGAAAACAGGTCTCACTTTAAAATAAACTAATGATGCAGATGTAAATTCCCAGCTCTGATCTGTTCACCGGCATCCAATTAAAAATGTTGACAAACAATGCTATTAGCAGTACAGTCTAACTACAGTGCTGCAAACTAAATAAAAGCAAAGCAAGAACTAGTATGAAGTTAACAGGGCTTCCCTTTATCTTGGCTTAAATTTAATCAGCCACTTATCAAAAAACTATTGTGAAATAAAACGTCCAAGGACAGTTTTCTCTGTTAAGAAATCATTTTCCAGCAGTCTAATAGTAGAAGTACAAGGGTCACTGTACTCACACTCGCGACTAGCGATTTTTGCTCCATGCAGTGCTTTTTAGAAGCTTTGTTACTGCCAAAGTGTCATTGTTTTGCTGTCACCTAAGGTCTTCACCTGTTCCTCAGCGAGACTTGTTATACAGAGAGAAGCACATAATCATAGAATTGTTAAGGTTGGAAAAGACCTCTAAGATCGTCGAGTCCAGCCATCCACCCAACACCACCATGCCTACTAAACCACGTCCCGAAGTGCCACGTCTATCTGTGTTTTGAATACCTCCAGGCATGGTGACTCCACCACCTCCCTGTGCAGCCTGTTCCAATGCCTGACCACTCTTTCCGTGAAGAAACTTATCCTAATATCCAATCTAAACCTCCCCTGATGCAACCTGAGGCCGTATAGGTCTGGTAAAAGCTGAAAGCACCATACAAAGATCAATACAATTATTCTCAGGTTTGTCACCTTCAGGTGATGCAAGTGGACTACTCAGTGACTTCCACAAAACCTCTTGGTCCTTCTCCACAGGACACCACACAATCTAGGCCCCCAACATTACTCCCCTGGCTACGTGCAGCTCCACAACAGAAGTGCAAAACTTCACCGTGGGAAGGCAGAATCTTCTTAGAGAATGTCAGAACAAGCTCCTTTAGCAGCTCATCACAACTACAAACTTTGCCTCTCTCACCTACACTCACAGCTCCCACTTTTGCTGGAAGTACTAGAGCAGGCAAAGCTCAAAGCACGCATTCAGAGGAAGAAACACCCCGAAAGAAAAAAAAAAACCACAACCCACCGCACGCCACAACAATAAATACAAAAATGTTTCTTGGCAAAACCAGGCATTCCGCCGCAGAACCAGCTCCCCGCAGCGGCCCGGCCCGCCGCCCACCCACCGCGGGCCGGCCCTGCTGCCGGAGGCCGCGTCGCCCCGCGCTCCCACACGGCTGCCGCCCCCCGGCGCAGCTGAGGGAGGGCAGCAGCAGGCCCCGGCTGGAACGACGCCGGCTGCCGGCCCCCGCAGGTCACCGGCGCCCGTCGCTACGCCCAAGGCAGAACTGGACGGAACCGTGACGGCAGGACACCCGCTGCCGACCGGGGAGAAGCAGCGCTGCCCTCCCGCCCGTCTGAAGAGCGGAGAGCGGGATCGGGGAGGCAGCGCTGACAGCAGCGCCGGGGCTCAGATCCAACCGCGCCAACAACCCCTGCGCAGCCTTGGCACGGCCCAGGGCCAGCAGCTGACCGAGCCGCCGCAGGGCCCGGCCTGCCCCCGCCTTTCCTGCGGCCGAAACCCCACGTTCTTCACGACCGGAGCCACCACAGGCGACCACGGCTGCAACCGGAGGGCACGGGGGCACCACGGCTGCGGGGCGTCCGCCTCGCCCGGCCTCTCCCGCGCAGCCCCGCTACGCACTCAGGGAACGAAACCCCCGCCACGCCGCACACCGCACCCCGGCCTGGGCCGGGCCGGCGCCGCTCACCTCCTCCGGCGCCGGTCACCAGCACCACCCGCCCGTCAAACCTCAGCCCCGCCGCCATGGCGCTCCGCCGCCCCGCGTCTCACCG
>Ga0065711_1038678_pt1 | contig 18523 bp, 9 predicted proteins | sample Hoacrofraction12_FD_59098 | JGI IMG/M metagenome (GOLD analysis project Ga0065711, IMG submission 59098) | Hoatzin crop microbial communities from Cojedes, Venezuela - Epithelial fraction 12 v2 (version 2) | ecosystem: Host-associated > Birds > Digestive system > Esophagus > Crop | place...
GCTGAATGGCAGAACTCAGAGGGTTGTCATCAGCGGCTCTGAGTCTAGTTGGAGGCTGGTAACTAGTGGTGTCCCTCAGGGGTCAGTACTTGGCCCAGTCTTGTTCAACTTCTTCATCAACGACCTGGACGAAGAGTTAGAGTGTACGCTCAGCAAGTTTGCTGATGACACAAAACTGGGAGGAGTGGCTGATATCTCGGAAGGCTATGCTGCCAGTCAGCAAGACCTGGACAGGCTGGAGAGCTGGGAAGAGAGGAACCTGGTGAAATTCAACAAGGGCAAGTGCAGGGTCCTGCACCTGGGTAGGAACAACCCCATGCACTAGTATAAGCTTGAGGCGGACTTGCTGCAGAGCAGCTCTGTGGAGAGGGACCCAGGAGTCCTGGTGGACAACAAGCTGACCGACCACGAGCCAGCAGTGAGCCCTGGCTGCCAAGAAAGCCAATGGAATCCTGGGGTGCATCAAGAGGAGTGTGGCTAGTAGGTCGAGGCAGGTTCTCCTCCGCCTCTACTCTGCCCTAGTGAGGCCCCATCTGGAGTACTGTGTCCAGTTCTGGGCTCCCCAGTTCAAGAAAGATGAGAAGCTACTGGAGAGAGTCCAGCGGAGGGTTATGAGGATGATGAGTGGACTGGAGCATCGCTCCTATGAGGAAAGGCTGAGGGAGCTGGGCTTGTTCAGCCTGAAGAAGAGAAGGCTGAGAGGGGACCTAATATATGCTTATAAAGATGTCAAGGGTGGGTATCAGGAGGATGGGGTCAAACTCTTTTCAGTGGTGCCCAGCGACAGGACAAGGGGAAATGGGCACAAATTGAAGCACAGGAAGTTCCACCTGAACATGAGGAAGATCTTCTTCCCTCTGAGGGTGACGGAGCACTGGAACAGGCTGCCCAGGGAGGTTGTGGAGTCTCCTTCTCTGGAGATATTCAAGACCTGCCTACACGCGGTCCTGAGCAGCCTACTCTAGGTGACCTTGCTTCGGCAGGGGGGTTGGATTAGATGATCCACAGACGTCCCTTCCAACCCCTAATATTCTGTGATTCTGTGATTCTTCCTATTTGCTTTCTCATCAACTCAGACTGCCCTGATTCAAACCAGGTCTACATGTTACGGGTAGTGGTCACTTTCCTACTCACAGTAACAGTACTTTTCTAGAAGGACTTTAAGCTATATTTTGTCACATTGTGAATTAAGAAGGAGGCCTGTATGGAGATAATTTCAGTTTAAACACATGTACTTATTAATTAATTGTTCCATAAAACTATGTTATGACCAAGTAGCTCATCTCCTCAAAACATTTTTTGTATTAAACTGAGCTTTTGGGAAAGATTAATTGCAAGTAAATGACAAAGTACCTTCTCCCCAAACAACATGGCATTAAACTGAAACAGATCCACTCCTCCTCTGCCTCCTTCCATAGTCCTTACTGACAACATTTATATCCATGGAATGTGTCGGAGACAAGAAAGACTAAATCACAGTGAATTCCTTTTTCACTCCAGCCCATTACAAATTCCTGCATAAGTCAGTCATTTAGGCTTTTTTTCCAGAGGCAACAAACATTGTTTACCACAGTGTTCAGCTGGACCCATAACTGGCCAGCAGCTTTACAAAGCTTGCCTTCCTCTGTGCCTCAGTTTCTCCATTTGCAAAAAGAGGTAATAAAAACACCCATTCATTATAAAGAGATATTATCTTTGAACAATGTTTGGATGATAATTCTAACTGTTTTATGAAAGGATGCCTATTCTCAACGGACAACTCATTAAAGCTAATGCAACAGAATAATGTTGGCAAAATGCAATGGATAAGTTATTTGTATCATTGCAAGACAGGCAGCAAAGATATTGACTCTCACTTGCGATATTCAGACTGAGAACAGACAGCAGCTGTAACAGTTAAAATACTTGTAATATTTATGGTGTTTTTACCCAAAATTTAACAGTATAGTGTTTTTAAATCATCAACAACTGTTTAGGGAAGTGGTCTTGTTTTATTCATTAGTATAAAGTGTAAAAAAACAATGGTCAGCAAAAAACTGGTGCTTTTCAAAGCAAGCCATAAGTAAGCTGAAATTTGTACTTTTTAGAAATTACTTATTGTTTGTTAGATATATTGTTCTTACATTTAGGAGGTCTTTAAGTGTCACAGTACCATACTCACTAGCTTTGTGTCTTATATTCCAACATCTACCTGAATCTGATGTTTATCTTGCTTCTGAGGCCCTCTTTTGTAAACTTACTGGAAGCTGATAGTGACATTCTACGCATGAAATATCATACGAGCTCCATGGAGTTGGCATGTTTTGGAAAACAAAATAGGAAAAAAGTGTTGATTTGTGTTTCAAATTCAAATTCTTCAAGAGCTTTATTCCTCCTTATACAAACATGAAAAAATGACATTAAAAGAAATGAAAATAAGTCAGGTTAGGCTACCATAATCTCTCAGGATAGGGAGAATTGCTGTTGAAGATAAATAAACCAAGTACAAGGGGAAGTGAGGTGAAGTATAACACCATTTGGGAAAAGAAATTAAGACCATAATATTTTTTCCCAAACAATGGCATATACTCTTGGTCATCAATAAAAAGAGCTTTTGCTGCATAGTATATTTATTTATATTCCAGTATGAAAGCTATGCATGCACCGCAGGGAACAGAAAAATCTGGTGTGTTTCTTTTATGAAGAGAATCTATATGTACTATTCTTTCAGATTAAGATTCTGCCTGTTTTAAAATACAGCCTGTCCTTAAATAAATCACACTATCAATAAATGTTAAATCAAGTAAAGACAGAATTTTTGGAAAATAAAAATGTGGACTTTGGAGGTAGTTTGTTTAGCACCAACAACATATTTGTTGCTGTAGCATGTCCCAGCTACAATCTGATTAGAGTAAGCGATGATGTGCCCACATAGGGTCCCAGCGCACACACTAAGAAAACTGTTTACTTGAACCAGTGTGCAGAAGGACAACCTAAATGATACAGAGAGACTTGGAAGAAAGAGCATAATGCACTTTTTATTAAATCTGTACCCTATTTGTATCAAGAAACATCCTGTCAGAAGGGGTGAGGACTTGGGATAGAAAAACAGTAGAATATTCCAGGCACAGCAGACAAAACTCAAAGATGTCATAGGATTACAAAGAAACTAAAGTAATTTTTGTGTTTAAGAATACTGGAGAATGGAGATCCAGATTCAGATGAAAAATATTTCTTCTTCCTGAATAATCTGTTAAAGTAATATGACATGTTTCCATATCGATAGCATTGGAAGGTACAAAATTCTTTACGCGTGGGGACTCTCTTATAATGGTAAATGGCAGTACAACATTGTAGGATTTTATTATTTAAATTGGTTAATGACAGTGTTTTCATTCCTAGTTCTTACATGGCCTTGATTTAGTATGGTCTGCCCATAAGTTCCCCAGAGGTTTTTATGTTTACCATACTGAAGCAACTGCAAGGGGAACTACATGACGGTGGGGTGGGAACTGGGGAGGAAAAGCCACATAAATATAGGAAAAAGGTGGTGAAAAATCACATCAGATTCAGGGACTTAAGGACAAGTCTCCTCAGAGAAGTTGTTCAGCTTTCACCACAAGGATTCATGTATTCAAGCACGGCAGAGTTGATATTCACACCTCCAGTTTTTGGTGAAATTGAAGTTCAGGATGTAAATATCCAGGTTTCCTGAGGATTTTCTGCAGGAGTAAAGGAGAAGACAGCTAAAGTCATGCCAGCAGCGTGTCTGCATGTGGCTCTGTAAGCATGTTTCAACCACTTTAAGAAAAGTCTGCCTATTCTGCTATTCTTATATATTCACTCCTACCTACCTTCAAGGAATGAACTAAGTTTATTTATTTATTCAGACTAACACCATTTAGGGCTACAACGCAATCTCTCTGCTCTAGAGGGAGCAAGCTCAAGGCTAACAGTGTCTTGTGTTTCAGACAAAACAAATGACCCCAATATTTGACTTGTCATCAAAAGGAGCAGGATTTTTTTTTCTCAAAAAAAAATCCAACTATTTTTTTGCCTTCCTGCTTTCTTTAGCTCAAAGAATGATACATGAGAAAGCCAACTAACTGAGACAAAAAGAAAAAGAGAAAAATGAAGTGCAAGATTTTTTTTTTAAATTGCTTTTACACACATTCTGACTTTTGTTAACAGATTCTGATGAACAGAGATATAATCAGATTATCAGAAAAATGGCAGACAAATTGCATGATGAATTAGTGTGCTGGCAGATTTACAGAACTTCCATTTCAGGCAAAGAACCTAAGCAGAATCTTTTTGCAGGTGCCTAGGCTACATCTTCTTTGTAAATGTCCTCCTCTCAACTCCATTCAGGAACTGCAGAAAGATAGCATACAATGTCATGCAAAAATGCCTATGCACTTCAGAGATATGGCATGTAATGCACGTACAAGAAAAAGGGTCATCCCTTGCTGACAATACATATTGCTCATGCTGTTAATAGAAAATAAGGCATCCTCAGAAGAACTAACAACAGAAGAATACGCCCACTTCTCTTTCAACCACGGTAATAGCGTTAACATTATCCATGGCTTTTTCAAAAGCTCTTGGCTTCAAGGGACATCATTCTCTAGTTGTGGGTACCCAGGTAAAGAGGTTGCAGTCTTGTATTGCTTTTAACATGAAGCCTAGGGAATATGGTAAAGTGTGTGCTTCTCTAAGCCCCTTGCAGCTACTCTTTACTCTAAATATCAAGTAGAATATTTTCAGTCAACAGCAATGGCTCACACTGCTGTCAGGCACTACAGTTCACAGCATGTGTAGCTCCAGATTACAGGGTTGTTATTAACTGTGGATATAATATGTAGAGCTGTCTAGATGACACAGTTGTTGGTGACAGCATCTTGCAGAAATTTACTGTTATGAAGCAGATTACATTCATATTACTGAGGAAAAGGTGCTCAGAGACCCTACAAGGAGAAGTTCCCATGGTCATAAACAATGGAATGGATAGTGAAGCACATAGGAGGTTTTTTATACCAGTGTTGGGAGCAACTCAAAATACCTGTCTCCACACCTGTACCGCTTTCAAAGAAGTGCTCTCTGGCTTTTCATGATGACATTTCTCAAGCATACATACTAGTAACAGTGTAACTATGGCATCACAGGCTGGCCTGAGACTATACCCTTTGAATAAATATAATGACCCACTAAAGGTTTTCCATGTTAACTTCATTTTTCTGTTACCTCAGGTCTGCTTCCTTCACAAAATTCTCTGGCTTGAGCTGGCTGGGCTAACATAGGGCACTGTTGGAGTCTCATGATCATCTACTAACAAGGGCGCAACAGTTTATACTCCTTTGCAATGCTATACAAAAATTTCATTTTTTAAGAGTTGATTCCATCACATTTGCAAGCTTGAACAGAGTAACTCAATATACTAATTTCAAATACCTGCTTTTCTAAAGATGGTCTTATACTATGGCAGTCTTTTCTCCTCCTAGCTGCAAAGTTCCTTCTGACCTTTTCTATCCCTGTTTGTCTCTACCTCCAGAACTGCTCCTTTACTGTTCTACTGTCTGTTGTTGTGTTTATCCTTCCCTGAGGAAAGAGTTAAAGGAGAACAGAGGAAAACATCTGCAATTAAATTGCTCTTTAAGTTGTTCCTGCCTCTTGGTAACTGCAGGTTGTAATTCAGTGGTTTACAACTCTCCCTCATCACCTTAGAAAGAATAAATAATGTAAGATCTTACATTCATACTTGCAGTATAAAAGGAATGCTTGGAGTTGCAAACTGGTGCTGAAAGACAACCACATTCAAGAGGGCAAAAGTTAGATCTCTCAAAGGGGTCTCTAAGACAAGAAACACTAAAAAGAAGTATCAAATCTGTAATGTCTTGAAGAAACTCTTCATTCCAGTATGGTGGGTTTAGAAGCAGTTTACATGTCTGTAAAGCAAACTTCTCTTGCAGAATTGTAAGAATGGTTTCAGGACTTGCCTATAAGGAATTTCTCTCCAGTAAACATGATGTGAAACTGCCAGCTTGTGTCCTGAAGAAAGAGCTATTTTTGTTACCCTTTCATTAGCCCAACTTTGTATGAGTCTTCACCAAACACTTGCCCATTAATGTATTTTGCCTATCTTATTCTCTGGACAATCAAGTAAAGGTAAAGCAATCCAGCAAACAAACTTGAAAGGACCACTGTCTTCAAGTCTAGTGACTCAGGAGTCTGACAGCTGAGCTTTAGAACCACAGACTTTCAGACTCACTGATGTGGGAAGGCACCTCTGGAGATCAGCTAGTCCAACCCCATGGTCAGAGCAGGGCCAGCAAGAGCACGTTGCTCAGGGCCATGTCCAGTCAGGTTTTGAATATCTCTAAGGACAACAAACTCTCTGGGCAACCCAATCTCATGTTTCATCATCCTCAGTGTAAAACCGTTTTTTCCTATATTTAAATGGAATTTCCTGTATTTCAGTTGTGCTCATGTCGTGTCACTGGGCACCACTGAAAAGAGCCTGGATTCATCCTCTTTCCCTCCTCCCTTCGGTGTTTATACACACTAAGATCCTCTCTGAGTCTTCTCTTCTCAAGTGGTAAACAACCCTGGCAGTCTCAGCCTCTCCTTGTATGAGAGACGTTCGAGTCTCTTGATCTTGATGGCCCTTCACTGGACTTACTCTGGTAGGTGCATGTATCTCTCACCCTGGAGAGCCCAGAATTGAACACAGCAAGCAGATGTGTTTCACCAGTGCTGAGGTGAGGGGGAGGATCTTGTCCTTGGACCTGCTGGCAATGTTCTGGTCCATCAGGACATCAAGGTCCTCCATTGCAGAGCTGCTTTTCAGCTGGTTGGCCTCCAGCATGTACTGCTACATAGTACTACTCCTCTCCAGGTGCAGTACTTTGCTTTTCCCTTTGTTGAACTGCATGAGACTTCTGTCAGCCAGTTTCTCTCAAGGTCTGTCTGAACAACAGCACAACTATCTGGTGCATCCAATGCTCCATTGTGAAAAGCTGCACAAGCACAGAGGTTAAGCATAAGTGGACTAAGGATTCCTGAAGGCCTGTCTTATCAGTAAAGACTGAGACCAAAAAGGCATTGAATATCTCAGTCTTTCCCACGTCCTTCAAAGGATCCCCTGCCCCATTCAGCAGCAGGTCCGCATTTGCCTCAGGCATTTAGCTGTCGTGATTTAAAATGTTCCCTCCACCTCGCTCTATCCCAGTACCACAGAATAGGATGCACGTTCACAGCTTGGAGTTCTACCTTCATCAACAGTTTAAGGTATGCCACCGGACTATGAGCTACGTGACACATCCAGTCTGTTGCCTCTGCTCTTCAGGTAGTTACTTCCAGCTGACAAGCAAAGTGTAAAGGGTTAGCATTCTATCACTGCATCTAAATCTGCCAGAGCTAATGTGTCAGAGCCCTGACTTGCATTTATAAAATTGATGAGTACCTCCAATATGTAGTACCTTCTCTCCAAAAGACAAAGAGTGGAATATTGTACCAAACAGGTACAAAATGTATGCTTAATGGAATAGAATTAACTGGTAACAGAAAGCAACCAACAAGTGGGAGTCTAATCTCTTTTTTCCTTTAATACAGTTTTCTTCCTGCGCTTTCACCATTCACTGGTGCAAACATGGAGCCAAATGAAATTGTTTATCCAGTGCCTGAGAAGGTTTCAGTGCTACAGGACGTACTCTGTGCGTGACAGTGAGGTGTCATGCCTCTTGTTACAAAATGGGAGTAACATATCACAAAGAATATATGTGACATGACAGCCACTTCAAAGATAGGCATGCAGGTTACTCCAAAAATCTACAGTCTTTCCTTTCTTGCTCCCTGTTCCTCCTCACTTTGAACAAATGCTTATGCCAGATGTTACATGATTCTAAAACACTGCTTGGAATATATAATTACACCATAACCTTTCAGGATAACTTATCTGGCTTAGTTTTTTAGCACAATTATAAGTAGTGTCCAGAGAATATTATCTCCATCTACAATGATACTGCCGGTAGACTTGGAGATCACTACTCAGAGGATAGAATACACACTCTTGCACACCTCATCCTGCTGGAATAAATACAGGATAAAGCAGGAATTCGCAGCCCCCCCTTATCTTTTTGATAGAATTTAACATGTGGAGGAGATTTCAGAAAAAAGAGCATAGACTGGTAATTTTCCATCAAAGTCAGCAGTCATTGAGAATGCACATTACCATAGGCTCCCATGAATTCTCACAGGTGAATTCTCCTTCCCAGCACAGGAAATGTGCTGCAGAATGGGAGGACCCCTTTCCTGCAGGGAAGAGGCCATGAAGATGGCCTTTGGTCAGGGAAAAATTTGACTGAAGAAGACTGAGTTTGGCATATTCGAATACCTGCTAAAGTCTGGGAGTTTAAACACAACGTCAGCTGATCTAAAATCCCTTCCTCTGTTTACAACAAGCAAGATGCCTATCGCAGACAAATGATAGTTCAGAATTATTTGTCCAGCTCTTAACGTAAAGACCCAGAGTCAGCGGGGGGAGTATGTTTCATAGCTCACTGTCTGCAGATTTTTCAAATTTTTAAAGAAAGATTAGGATATAGTTTTTGTATTAAAAAAATGTTTTTAGAACATATGATAACAGAATTAAGTAATTAAAGAGCGAATACAACAATTTGCACCTCCCATAAATTGATGCTTGATTAGATGCTGACAAAAAGTGAAAAGAAAAACGAATCTCTCATCGATGAGTTTGGACAGTGAAAACTAAATAAAAAGTGCAAAAAATGACAAATACACAAGATTAAAATATTTTTGATCTCTAAATCCTTTAAGATGTTATTAGAAACAAAAGGGAAACAATGAAGCCTGAAATAAATGCAGCTTGGTATCCTGTGGATTTGTATCTCATGATTTAAGCTCTGATTTGTGCTTGTCCTCTGGTATGGGAATATACAACCTCTCTCACAAAACATGAGCTCTCTCTGCTGTCCTTCCCTCAGCTGAAATGCTTATGAGGTCTTATTTTCACAATACTACAGAGAATTCAAATATCTTTGATACTTCTGCCCTTCTGTCAAATTTAGTTGACACCAGCCAGAGGTTTCAAAAGTTATTAGGCAAGATATTTAGACAGTCACACATGGACCAAACAAATGCAAAAATACTATTCCTATGAAAAAAACAGGCTAAAAATATTTTTGCAATATTGTTCTATCTTTTTATGTTCAGTTTCATGCACAGGGAAATACATGACACCTGGGTTCTTACAATAAGGAAATCTGAAGGAGCAAGTCAGATTGCTTTTTAAGACTAAAGAATTTCAGAGGAAAGAATAATGATACAAGATTTCCTAGCAGCTGAAATTGTTCTGGCAAACACTGACCCTTGCAAATCTCTTTACAAAATAACACCCAATTCTACTCATGCTAATGAAAAGTAGCTTCTCACGAAAATAAACAGGAACTGCAGGTAGCAAGCTGAGCTCACAAGACCAAATAAGGACTACAAGTCTTAGCCCAGCAGTATCTAAGCTGATCTCCACTTTCAAGACACTGGTAATCTGTCCGATTCTCTAACTTTTTTTCCCCACCTATTTTGGTCAGATAGAATAACGTGTAATTTTGGATTAAACATAAAAGTGTGGACAACCTGTCCTATGTTTATTTATCCCTCTACACTTTTTTACATCTAAATAACCTGAAAGTATCCAGAGTTTACAGTTTGCTAAATAAAGCACTTGAAGTAAGATTTTTGAAATGAATGTCATGGGGTTTAGTGCATAGGTTAGTCTCTTATTAGGAAAATTGACTACCATTATATTTAAAGACACAAAGATTACTTTTTTTAACACATGCAATGTCTTTCTATCTATCCATTTTTCAGAAAAAAGAAAAATCACAAATTAAAAGGTCAACCTGAACGCTGAGGACACATAGAACATAAGCCTACCTCAGGCTCATCATTACCTGTGTGCCATTGCTGATCTTGAAAAGCTCATGTTAACCGAAAAAGGTGTTATAGACCTAGGACACTGAACTCAAGAAAATACTTTTCCATCCAGACTGTGTTTGTCACTTTGTGACGTAATAATTATTACCTGCTTCTGCCTTAAAATGACATTTTTGGTTTTGCTCTCAGTAATTATTTTATTCAGTAGCATTAATCAGAAAAAATAAACAGGACATTTATATGAATTCTAGAAGACCTTCTATGACAAGAGCAGCTGAGATAAAAAGTCACAGTGTCTGACCTCTTATGACAGAAAAAGTCAAGGCCAGAAGGGCACCTTTCAGCATCCATTTTGAAGATAAATTAGTCCAGCACAGTTTGCAAAAGGAGGCCCAGTAGAATGATCATGAAAGCACAGGTTGAGACTCCCACCATGAGCAGGCAATGGATAGGCTATTTCACCGTGGGGCACTTGTGATGCCATGTTGCCAAGTCTACGTGGTGCAGGAGTCGGCGGTCATTTGACAAATCAGCACCTGCAAGAGCGAAACAGCCTTCTGACAGGAGAGTTTCCATGCTTCTGAAAACTCTTATAGCTGACTTTATTCACAGACTTCTGGGTACAGGTCAAGGTCTCACTTTTCGTTAAGCTGCCTGAGTAAGTACTAGATGCATTTCTAGCAGCAAAGTGAATACATTTTATAAGTCTTTTTAATATCACACAGAGAGAAACCTGATGATTTTGATTATTTTGCAGGTTAAAAGTGGTTTCAGTTGTTTGTCAGTGGGTACCACTAAAAATCAGTCAATAAAATTCTTACTGCAACACCTGTAAAATTTTGCATACTTAATTCAGAACTGGGCTCTACTTGCGCTGAATCACTGGAGTGTACATTGCTTCTGTGATTTACACCTCTGAAAACCTAGCTTTTAGAGAACAAAACCATCAGCAATAAAATAGGAAATGGAAAGTAAAATAAATGTTGATTGTATAGAATGACATAATTTTAATCAGATGAATAAGCAAACTCAGCAAGTTCAAGCATAACTTGTCAGTAGCTAACACTTCTCTGTGATCGTCATGCTTTATTTTTCTTGTACAACAAATATCGTAAGACATCTCATTTTTTATATTTAAAGGTCATTATTCATGTGTCTTCATTTATAATATGTTGCTTGAATTAATTTCACCCTGGTTAAAATGGAAGGGTGTGCTTTCAAAAGACCAGCAAGATTTGCACTTTGTCTTCTAAAACTCTCTGTGTCAGCAGTTTGGAATGGCTGAGATCTTATGTTGCAGTTAATTCTGCATTTCAAATAGTGAAAAGCAGAAACGTTTTATAATTCCTTCTCAAACCTCACTATGACAAGGTAACCAAAACATATTCTCCCTGGAGGTGGAGGAGGGAAAAATAATCCCATTTAAGATTTTTTTTTTTTAATCATGAAATACACAACAAAAAAATAAGAGGACTAAATGACAGAAAAGACAAAACTGGCAGCACAGCAAGAACTCTCCCAGGGTACTTTTATCACGGAGCTGCCTGAGCTAGGCTCTTCTCAGCAGCCTGCAGTTACCCTCAGTTCTTGCTGGTCAGGTCTTTTACTAAGAGAGTTTTTCTTTCAGGATTTATGTAGTACAGCAGGCAATTGTTTACCTCAGAGGCATAAAAGTAAATCCGGATGTGTTTGATCCATAGTGCCACAGCAGCTCTGTTGCCTATGGAAACAAAGGCTCCTTTTCAGGGAGTTCACAAAACAGGCCCTGCGATGCTAGAGACACCCATCAATTTCAGCCACTGTACTATCTGTCGGTATTTTGCTGAGTTATATACATATATAAACACACATATATATAACAAAATACTGTGTCTGTAATATTCCAATATGATCAAAAAAGACACTTCTTGAGTCTCATATTAGTTATATGTTACTCGATTTAAACTACATAATCCCCTTTAAACAATTGACAGTTGAAATCTAATAAATATTCAAGCTATAACCATCTGTTTTGTTCCTCCACTTTCACTGTGTAGATTGTTAAGTACTTTGTGGACAGCAGCTTGACAAATCTGTTTCACACTTACTCACAAATTCAGCTTTTGAAGATGACCCTGAGCACAGGGTTTTAAGATGCTGCAGAGAATGGTTAACACACCAGGAGCATCCTTGTTAAAGGTTTCCTTTCAAAATCACTTATTTGTGAATATGCTGTAACTTTGTAAGTGCCATTCATGTGTAGACCTCTGTACATTTTAAAGATAACTAAGTATGACACATTTTGACAGATCTCAGTACACTGTTTTTTACAGCCGTTTTCTCAATGAGAACCTAAGGTGGTATAGAAGGAAACATGGTCAGAGCCAGGAACTGAATGCAAAGTGCGTGATATCTTCCTCCACATACAATGCAAAAATGGAGTACATCACCTACTGTAGGCATCAGCAGATCCAGTGGTATAAAGAATACAGCTCATTGCTTCCTCCCTCTTTACTGACATCATTAAAGAATATCTTAACCAAATTTATACCTTACATGACTTTGCTAAAAGACATGTTGCATGAATCTTCAGTTTTCAATTTAAGTAGGCAATTAGAAGCTAAGAGCACCTTATTAAATCTGCTTTTATTTATCAATGTTTATAACTAATAATATTTGCATTTTGGCATATGATTACATTACTAGGTATAAAAACGAATCAACAATTCTCAACACCCTCAGCTAAAATAAGCATCCTCAATTTTACCTTTCCATGTAAGCATTAGTTTATACACAATGATAATGTTTGATACTAAATTAAAAGAAAACAATTTTAACTCATTTGAACTGGACTATTATTCTCCATTAAGAATCTAGGGCCAAAGAAGCCTTGAAAATGTCATCTGTATAAATATTCATGCACCTGTGAACAGATAACTTTAGAAGAAGATTTAGCAGTGGAGACAATGAATAGCTTCTCCTCTTTGCAGTAGATGACTAAGATCATTTGAAAGATTTATTGACAAGGCAGAATAAGTACAAAGAGGACGGGCTGGACTTCTTGTTACCAAAAAACCTGATTACAAGAATGCTTAGTGTATGAATTCGTAAATATAAAAGTACCATGGATAGCTTTTCTTTGCAAGAAGTCCTACATAATAAAAGAAAGATATCAGTGATCTGAAATTTGCATGACTTTTCTACTTCTTTCTTTTGGGGATCCTAATTAGCTTGGGGTTTTCTTTTGGTTTGGTTTGGTTTTTTTATAATTGGAACAATGTTGAAATTCAAACAAGAGCAAATTTTTTGTTGGTTTTTGTTTTTTTTTTAATCTTTCTATTGAGCCTGAATTATGCCATAACTAGGAACAATACAGTTGTGGGTAAATCCAAGGGCAACTTCTGTGTAGCACCTAACCTCATATCCCAGAAGGGCAAACAATTTCCAACTGTAAAAGGCTAAATACTCCAGAAATTATATGAATGGTCAGAAGGTATACAAGATCATCAGCAGCTGCTCAAGATGTAATAGGATCACCTTCAAGAAATACATGTCAAAATTTATGCTCCAGCTCTTCTAATTGAGATGTTTTGAGGCCTTTCGCTTTCAGAGCTGTGTCTGTAGCTATGTTTTCTTTGGACCTGCCCTGTAGCTGGGTTGCTTGTCAGAGTGCAACACTCAGATACATACCGCAGTGGAGAGACATTTTTCCTAAAGCCTTGTGCACAGGACTATACTGATTTCTTTTCTTAGCTTAGTATAATTTGTTATACCCTTTCTGCTCCACGACCCAACAAGACCTGGGTTCAGCACCAGAATCTTATTGATCTCCAGAGTTGGATATACTCAACAAAAATGCACCTTTAATCCTTTTGCATCCTGCATACACAATAAACCAAAACATAATCTGGCCACCAAGTATTCATGCTGATTAACAGCTGGCAAGACTATATAGCTCCTAGATGGTTAGTCTACTTAAACTCTTCAGATATTTCTTACTATGTACAATAGAGCAAAAGAAAAAAAACATTGCTCTCTAAAGGGGCAAACTATGTCTTATACTTTACTGCAACAACCACAGCTATTCTTAACGTTATTATTCAAATTATGTTCAGGATACCTGACACAGCAATAATTGTTTAGTAAATGCATCATCCTATAGACCTAAGAAATGGGAGACTGCAGCCATAAACAAAGGGTAAACATCAGATGAACACTTGAAAACAGATGGAAGCACTAACCTTCTGGATTACAAACAAAATGTTTAGAATAAGAGAAGAATTTTAAAAGAGAGTCCAACATTAGCTTCAAAGCTAAGAATTATTCTGTGTTGTGTTCTTTTTTTTAATTTCAGAGGGGGTTGAGCAAGAGCAAAAATTCAGGTGCAAAAGCAGGCACATTTGACAAGTTTGGTAATACATGAATAGAGCTTAAAGTATTATATGCAGCTTAAAAGATTAAAAGATAAAAAAAATAAGAGTGTTTTTCTAAATTAAAGAAGCCATATGCTCTACGAAATAAATTCTGGTAGTAGGATAGCTTCTGATTACAATCTTGTGCTTAAACAGAACCTGTTAATTCCATTATTTTCTGTATTTCTGATTTATTTACTAAAATATAAAGATCACAGAATTATTTTGAAAAGGTGCACTTCACAGTTGAAAGAATATCACGGAAATAATTTTGCTACCTGTCCTCCTACAAACAGGAGATAGTAAAAGTGGCTTTACACGTTAAAGATGATTTTCTTCTCTAGTCTGAAAACTATGGTCTAAGGGGGGAAAAAAAAAGAAAAAAATGTGATAGGCAGTTTGTCTTGCTGAGTATACTGCCAGTATGGATACGGTATTTAACAGTGTTCAAATATTAAGAAAGCTCATGTGGGGCATATAATACAAGCACCTGTCTCACCTTAGTCTTAGGACTGCTCTGATTTCTTTTTCAAGTGGTATGGACCTTATTCTTTTTGTAACTGTTTTTATCTGAATGGTATAAAGTTTTGACATGTTTTTTAGACTTAATTTCTGCTCAGTAAAATTTACCTATACTTCTCCCTTTTAAATGGAAGTATCTTTAACATTCATCCAGAGACTTCAAAAGATCACTGCCATCCTTGACTTCTATTTGGAAAACTATTTGGAAAACTATTTTCTATTTGGAAAAAAAAAAATCAAGTGGTTTCTCATAAGGAGATATCAGTCCGTTTCACAGACATGTAGGTATGTTTTTATAATAGTATAATAGATATGATCTGCAAGCATAAATCACGGTTTGTCTAGGTGCCAGACTTCCATCACAATCAAGATCAGTCTGCCTGTATAAAACTGTGAATTAACCCATACACCCATCAGGAACACAATTGACTTGAGAACAAAACTTCCTAAGAAATTTAATGTAACCTAATTAAATTCAAGATAGCAATTTGACTGTATTTTCAGTCCTGTGAGGCCCAGGTCTGCTTTATTACTAATGTCTTAGGTTAGGATTCTACATTTCCTTGGCTCATTGGTGCTGGCACTTCCCTGTATTCACTGCCACCATCCTACTGGCATGCATACTGTGCAGCTCACTTCCCTTCAAGCATTAACATCAAGGAGCTGAAACAGGCCTACGTCAGTTCTACTGTTCTGATTGCTGAGCAAAAAGGACAGGAAATCATTATAATCAAAACATTTCTAAAAAAGGTCACTTTAATATAAAATCACAGATAACACCTTGAAGAAAAAAACAAAGTACATTTCAACTGACGCAATTTGTTCATGGGCTCGTATCAGGTTTAGTTTCAAAAAGTTAGGCTGATTCTGGAGAAAAATCATTAAAAATTAACTATGACTTTCAAGAGAGATTTCGGTCTTCTGTGAGAAGGTAAAATTGCATGAGTTGTTTCATATGATAATGCCAATGGCTGTTTGAAAACTTTTTCGGAAGACATTACTGTGAAAGTAGTTCTAACGCAAAAGAATCAGCTAGAGAAGATAACTATGGATAAAGCATTTTTCTGTATTTACCCTGGTCTGATTAGAGACACTGTAGAATCCAGACCTTTAGCTCACATACAAATGAAAAGAGCCAAAATTATTATACCCATAATTCATAATACATACACATATTCAGAACTGTTAGACACACTAGATGAGATATCTGACTTTGTACAAAACCTAAGGAGTTGATTTTGACACAACCACATTTTAGAATTCAAACAAAGCTTTATATGTCTAAAACTTTTTACTAACTGAATTTGCAGGTATAAATGTGGTCCCAGCTTTCAGTTGTTAATACTCACGTGACTGCTACAGTCAATAATTAAACTTCCAGTGACTTCAGTGGTACAGGATCATGCCCACATATCTTAATTTAGACTATAAAGCCACTTTTATCTATATCAAAGTACATAATCATATGCTTACAAGTATGCATTTAAATGGAACTGAAGGACTTAACCACATGTTAAGTAATTTGCTGAAGAAGAAAAGATGGGTAGTTTGGAGACAGTGATATTGTCTATGGTGGCATTATGGAACTGGATTCTACACGCACATAAATTTCCTATATAAATGTTATCTATTTAATCTTTACGTATGCGTAATTCACAGACATACAAAAACACGGACAAACGATAAAATTTTACATAATTTTACAACACAGTGTAAGCATCCAATCTCAGCAATGTTGTCCTATGTATCTTAATAAGGTCCATATTCTGCAACATTAAATATTATCTGGTATCTGTAGGGTATCTGCTAGTGGGATTAGTCAACTGAAAATTTTTACTCCAGTAAAGGTTTTTTCAAGGCTAAGAGCTATCCTTGTAAACACATTTGTATGCTTCAATTTTAAAAACAATTCCTCAAGTGTTCTAATTTTGATTTATCTGTAACACATCTGTGTATGGATTTGGAAATAATATATTCAAGCTGTTTAATTTCAAATCAGCTGGAACACTCTGTTTTGAAAAGGTTGGTACAAAATTGAGTGTCACTTAATTGTTATTTGACTTAGGAGAGACTACAAATGAAGAATCAGTGATGGTGCAGAGGGAAACTCCAGTGAGAAACAGGACAAAAATGGAGCTGAGAATGTGAAGAACAAACAACTGAGTGTGAAAAAGAGAAGCACACAGGGAGAATAAAAAATTCTCATACATGGGCATTTAAGGGGCAAGAAGCTTACACAGGCTACTGAGCTGTGGAGCCATCACTTTTTGGCGGGTTGGCATATTCACACAGTGACAGCCTGGCATAGTGCTTACTTTAGGAGAATATTCAATCAAGAAAATTCTCATACATCAAAATAATAGCTCACAAGCTGTAATTAACATCTAAAACACAATTTTGCAGGCTCTGCAAACCCCCCAGGACTCCATCCTTCTGCATACCCTTGACAAGTGTAGGTAATCTCGTATGCATGAATAAACCAGAGATTTCAGTTCCTTTTAAAAGCAACCAGTTCTTTCTAAGTGTTGAATTTTAGTAAAACTAAGGTTTTACATCTGAAAATTGAAGTTTATATAAAAACGTAGCATTGTTCACCCATTGAGGAAAAGCATAAAATCAAAAGGAGCTCTGAGGATGGGACACAGCTGCAGCAGGCATGCGAGGAATCCACTAACACAGCAACTCCCTGCAACATACCACAGAGATGGAGTGGACTGAAGATTCCGTGGCCATGCTCTGTGATGATAAAGCGGGAAGAAATGGTCCTCTAGAACTGATAAGCAGCTCATTTGGCCCCCTGAGCCAAGAGGTTTTCGAAACCTTGACAAAGTGCTACCCTCTTGTGAACTTTGCTTATTTTAATATCATTTTAATACCAAAACACACCTCCATCCCGAAGGCTACCTGCCTCCAAGGTGCGACCACCCCTCTTCGAGTCTGTGCCCTTGATTTTTTGTAAACTATACCTTTAAATGTGAAGCGAGAGAATTTTACACCAATCATGATAAAAAGTATGTATGACTACAGTCACTCAAACTCCACCTTAAATGTAAAGGTATATAAAAATAGCCAGGGAAATAGGGGATTTTCGGAGAAGAAGATAACACCATGAGCAAGTCAAGCGAAACTCCATCTCAGACTGCCTCTGACTACCAGGAAAGGCTGATGGGCTGAGCCTTGCTTCTCCTCACCTTGGGACGCCTTGGGTGAGACTTAGACTAAGCACTTTTCTCAGGAATCTTAGAAATCTCTCTAAAGAGTTACTCCCTAATGTTTATAGCCAGGCTGTATTATTTATAACCTTTTCACACCTTTTATACTTAATAACATCATATTTGCACGTGCTTTCTTGCAGCCAGTCACTGTCACCGGCAATTCAAAAAACCTATATATCTGTTGTACAAATAAAACTGCACTGTTTAAGTAGCCAGTTGTCACAGTTTCTCACTCAATGTGACCAAACACAGCAGTGCTAGTTCATGAGCACAACTGGACTGAAGGTGCAGACCACTGTTAGTGTATCCAGAATCGTGGTATTTTTATATACATATTAAATGCGACTCCCCTCCATCCCAGGAAAGGTGATGGAGCAGCTTATCCTGGAGGCAATCATCAAGCAAGTGGAAGAAAAGAAGGTTATCAGGAGTAGTCAGCATGGATTCACCAAGGGGAAATCATGC
>Ga0065711_1010574_pt1 | contig 18522 bp, 19 predicted proteins | sample Hoacrofraction12_FD_59098 | JGI IMG/M metagenome (GOLD analysis project Ga0065711, IMG submission 59098) | Hoatzin crop microbial communities from Cojedes, Venezuela - Epithelial fraction 12 v2 (version 2) | ecosystem: Host-associated > Birds > Digestive system > Esophagus > Crop | place...
CTAGACCAGGTTGCTCAGAGCCCCATCCAACCTGGCCTTGAATGTCTCCAGGAATGGGGCCTCCACTACTTCTCTGGGCAACCCACTCCAGAGTTTCACCATTCTCATTGTAAAAAATTTCTTCCTCAAATCTAGTCTGAATCTCCCCTCTTTTACTTTAAAACCATTACCCCTTGTTCTATGACAACAAGTACTGCTAAAAAGTCTGTCCCCATCTTTCTCATAAGCCCCGTTCAAGCACTGGAAGGCTGCAATAAGGTATCCCCGCAGTCTTCCCTTCTCTAGGCTAAACAGCCCCAACTCTCTCAGCTTTTCCTCATAGCAGAGGTGTTTCATCCCTCTGATTCTTTTTGTGGCCTCCTCTGCACCCACTCGAACAGCTCCATGTCTTTCCTGTGCTGGGGGCTCTAGAGCTGGATGCAGTACTCCAGGTGGGATCTCACCAGAGACGAGTAAAGGGGCAGAATCCCCTCCCTTGACCTGCTGCCCACCATCATAGCTACATTCATTTTCTTTTGCAATCCGAGATCCGTGTTCATCGTGTAAGGAGGACTGCATTCCACAAGCATTATTTCAGATGTTGCTTAAACATTTCTCCTCAGGAGGAAAACATTTAGAACAAACAGTATTCTATTTTACATCTCTTTTGAAAGAAATATAATGAAAATGAAATGGATTTTTGGACTGTGTCGTACCTCTCCCCAGCTGTGTTTGGATAAGCAGATGGTGCTTTTAAATCATTTTCACTGTGTTTTGTTTTTCTGTTTGTTGACCCACATGAACATCTTTCTTGTGAAAGGACTAGTCATGCACATTAAAACTTCCCTGATTTCATCAGAAGTTGTGGTTACACGAGGAAGGGAGTCACATTCACACTCACTGAGCTCATAATCACGGTTATTTTTTCAATATGTGTTCAAAATCAGTAAGTAGCCAAGAAGGTTAAAAGGACTCTTTATTCCTGACTGTCAAACACAGGTAATAACTAAATTTGTTGCCAAACTGATGCACAGGATTTATTCTCTTCTGCTCTTTGGGGATCAGAATGAAGAACAGAGCTATGCAAAACATACCTTATGCAAGTAGATTGGTCTTCCTGGGATTTTTACTTTTCTGCATATCTAGCACCAGAAACATATGGATCTGAAGCAGCACAGAAGAGGTCACAGAGCATTGATAGAACATCATATCTTGTGGGCCACATTGATTAGTACACAAGTTTGGAGAAACTCTTGGCGCTGGTACCAGTAATGGGCTTATTTTTAAGAGACGTTGAATTTGACCTTTTTGCAAGAACAGATATAAAACCTTTTTCATTGCTAAAGAAATGAGGAAATAAATTCTGTTCCTGTCTTGTGTCCTGAAAAACAGATATAAAATTGTGCCAATAACAGACAACTTCTTAATGTTCCAATGACTCTTTTGCACTTGTGTGTTTTCCACATCTCCAGAATCTCTTCAGAGGTTCAGGTTAACAGGACATTGTTCTCAGTCATGAACATCCCTTGAGGCACTTTTCAGCGCTCACAGTTTCCACCTAGAAAGATAACAGCCGTGTCAAAAGTTCAGCTGGCTCTTCATTTTATTTAAATGTGCTTCTTTTGCTATTGCTCGCAGATTAAAAATAAAGAAGTCTGCAAGGAAGATGTCTCGCCAAAACCTTACATTTTGGATAAAGATCTTTATTGCTTGGAAATGTCAAAATCTGGTAGGACACAGCAGCCTTGACACAAGTGTTGTTTCTTAAAATATTGCTTTGAACTGTTATATAAAACCTATTTTAACTTGAACTGTATTGGCAGTGAATAATAGATGCCATAACAACTTTATATATAGCACTGTAAAATGTGCCATCAGAAATACATGAGCTGAACTGTAATGTGCATTGTCAGTGCTCAGTGCTGGCACAAGTTCTGTCATAGCAAATATATATAATTTATCATCCCGTGTCTTTCATTGGCACCCATGGTCATAAGAAGAACAGAAGGAGGTAAAACTTTGAGAACAAATGGATAACAAATGGATAACTGAATGGAGAACTTCAGAATTGCATCTGGTGACTGGAAGGACCTATAAAAAAAGATGCTAAATGCCATATTTATTCAGAAAGCCTCCAGTGATCCTCGCTATGCAGAGAGCTTCCCAAGAAAGCAAGATGAGATGAAATCCTCTTAGACCCCACAAACATTCCCTTGGAGTCACCACCAGGTCATCTCACCTCCTCCACAACTCTCTTTCCTTTCTTGTAGTGGTCTTTCGTCCCACTCCTGTGCTTGCTGGGCTGCTAACACAGCAGTGGGCATTATCCTACCATGAGGAGTTGAGAATAGCCCTTTTTCTCTCTATCCCCACAGGAGGAACAGCAGCAGTAAGAGCTCAGTCCATGGAGGTAGGCAGCTTCTCATTTTGTCAGCTACTAAACTTGACATTACCAGTCCTGAAAACCAGCAGGTGCCAATCAGTTTATATGGATAATAGTAGTTACCAAATTACTTTGCAGTCAGGAAGTCAGTGATTCAGACAAAATGAATAGAAGGTAAGTCTAGCTGAAAAACAGTTTAATGATTAATCACTACTGACTGGACAGACGTTGCATACTGGAGACCATCAGTTGCAGATGCCTGTACAGCCATGGAGAGTCCCGCAGTGGAGGGGTGTTAGGAAAGCATTTGCAGAAATTAGTTTTGTTGTCAACTCTGCCATCAACTCCTTATGTACCCTGGGCACTGATCATACTGATCTTAACTCACTCACCTATAAAAAGAGGCTGAAAGCATCATCCTATGTCTCAGAGGGAATTGGGAGAATAAATTGTTTATCGTGGTCCTTCCTCATTTTGGACAGGAGACACAGTAAATAACAAGAAGGATCCCCCTACTCCCTGGGGTATTTCCACAGGTTTCCGTTTCTTTCTTTTTGTATTTAATGCAGAACTCAAGCATGAACTTGGCTGATGTGAGAAGGTGGACAATTTTCTCCAGTAGTATATAGTAGTCAGAGCAGGAGAGCCGATGCTGCCTGGTGGTACTTTGCTAACTCTTCCAAGTGAGTATATGGTGAGAACACCTCTGTCCAGTTTCTAATCATCAGTTGAGGATACTCTGAAGAAAGCAAAATAAACCAACAGAGTTTCGTTTTAGATGATGCTTCTCTTGGCTAAAGAGAAGGAGAGTTGGATAGGCTGTGGAAGCAAGTGTAAAGGAAATGCTTTTATTTTTAGGAAAGGTTGTCCTTTCTGGGTCAGCGTTGAGAAACGTTGGTGTTCATTCCCTATCTGTTTTGAAGAGAAGTGAGAGATGCCAGCCTCCATGCCTGTCAATCAAGCATTTGTAAGCAGACAGAAAATGAAATGCAATAAAAATAAAACATAAAAAGCCCCACAGAGTCAGTCAGAGTGTGTTTGTTAGTTCAAACATGTTCCTCGTTCACTCATTACTATGTATCATTTCTTGCTGAGGGGTATTTTCAGTAAAATCTCTAACTGATGCTAGCAGTGTAGAAGGTTTGATGCAAACTATTTTATATCTTTCATCAGCTTCACTTGTCCAGGGGTTTGACTTACGAGGGCTCTACCTGCCTCTTCACAGAGATTTTTAGACATCGAGTAGTGTATAAATAACACGATATCATGACAACCACCATATGTGAATGATGTGGTGCTGCGTGAGTGTCAAACAGTGCTCAAATGCACTCTTTTCATGGCACTCTTTTCATTAGGCTCCACCAGCCTAATTATCATGAGCAGCAGAGCTGCCTGTGAGGTTGACACGGCCAAACCTGGGACTCAGTATTGAGTTATTCCCTAAAGAATTGGCTGGATTATTTTGGCCAGTTTAATTTAAAATTACCTGAGCTGTGGGACTGCCACCATTTATTTCAGGAGACTGTTTCATGGTCCAGCAGACTTCAGTGTTGATGAAATGCTTCCCTCTGTTCTTGTGAAAGATCCCTTTCTTATTCTCGGCTCTTTACACCTAGTGAAACTCTACCGTATCCTGCAAATAATTCTTTTTAGCCTTTGTCTTCTAAACTGCTCAAATACTAACAGTTGTCCTCCTCTTCACAAGTGAGTCTCCCTTGCTTTTCAATCATTTCAGTGCTATGTTCTCAATTATTTCCCATTTGTTAGTTCCTTTCTCCTACAGCAGCAGACTGTACATAGTATCTTGGTGTTGTAACAAAGCTGAACAGAAGAAATGTGTAAAAAACCCCATGAATCCAATTCAGACGTTACAAGTGCTGATGGAAAAATTTCTAGATAAATTCTACACTAGTAAATTAAACACTACCAAAGACACTAGAACGGACTCATTACACTCCTATATTGCTAGAGCATATCTTGGCACACTTTTGACCCAGATTAGCTAGTGCTTACTCAAATATTGACACATTTTGAGGGTTAGCATGTTCTCCATAAGCAGTTTAGATGCAGCCACCATGTTCAGAGGGTAAGAGGACTTAATGATGTGGATGCAATGAAGTGCATACCTGCAGTTCCAGTACTTGAGAAGAGGCATCTTCCATGTCCTTGTACAGCTACAGACCTATTGATCTGATGATTTGATCACAAAAATTTCCTTTGGTCTTCACTGACATTTAGGGAAGAGGAGAAGTAAGGTGAATTAAGGGTAAATTCTGTGGGAAACTGTGCAAGCCTGAGGGCAAAATAAGGGAGATGTGAAGATAACAGCTGGCATCTTTGAAAACATGGAGAAGCCTTAGCAAGTATTGAGAACAAAAAGCAGCCTATCCCAGCAGACTCTTGCAGTGACCGTTTTCATTGCATATTGATTTGCCCGTGCCTCCCCTCTCTTGTCCCCTTGTGGCCTCTACAACTTATGCATTGCTACAACCTACAATTACTTGCCTTCACATCAAAATCCTTCACAGGCAATCTCCACATCTTTAACGTGTTGCCTTCAAACTGTCAGTGCAGTGCCAGTCAGCACTGAAAAGTTTTATTAATTCGAGTTTCAGAGGGTCTGCCCTGAATAGGCCCATGCTTTTTTTGTATTTTCAGTGTCATTTTGACTCAGTCCCTGTTTCATTCCAAATAATGGTCTCTCAAGAATCCTCACTGAACATGTGCTAGTTAACTTCCAGGCTTGTTTCTGGAGCAAGTCTGCTTAAGGTATGTCTATTCAAATGTTTTGGCTTCTATGAGAAAGACAGTTTTAGAATCATAGAATAGAATCATAGAATAATTTATGTTGGAAAAGACCCGTAAGATCATCAAGTCCAACCATTAATCTAACACTGCCAAATCCACCACTAAACCATGTCCCTAAGCATCTTTTAACTACTTCCAGGGAAGGTGACTCAACCACATCCCTGGGAAGCCTGTTACAGTGCTTGATAACCTTTTCAGTGAAGAAATTTTCCCTCCCCTGGCACAACTTGAAGCTGTTTCCTCTCGTCCTATCACTTGTTACTTGGGAATAAAGACTGACACTCACCTTGCTACGATCTCCTTTCAGGTACTTGTAGACAGTGATAAGGTCTCCCCTCAGCCTCCTCTTCTCCAGACTAAACAACCCCAGTTCCTTTAGCCATTCCTCATACGACTTGTGCTCCAGACCCTTCACCAGCTTTGTTCCCCTTCTCTGGACACACTTCAGCAACTAAATGTCTTTCTTGTAGTGACAGGCCCAAAAAATGAACACAGGATTCGAGGTGGAGCCTCACCAGTGCCGAATACAGAGGGATGATCACTTCCCTACTCCTGTAGGGCCACACTATTTCTAGGCCAACGGCATCCAGGCTTGTATCAGGAATAGTGTGACCAGCAGGAGTACGGAAGTGATCGTGCCAGTGTACTTGGCACTGGTGAGGCCGCACCTTTAGTACTGCATTCAGTTTTGAGCCCCTCACTACAAGAAGGACACTGAGGGGCTGCAGCATGTCCAGAGAAGGGTAACAAGGCTGGTGAAGTGTATAGGGCACAAGTCTTATGAGGAGCAGCTGAAGGAACTGGGGCTATTTAGTGTGGAGAAGAAGACCCTGAAGGGAGACATTATTGCTCTCTACAACTACCTGAAAGGAGGTTGTAGTGAGGCAGATGTTGGTCTCTTCTCCCAGGTAACTAGCAATAGGATGAGAGGCAATGGCCTCAAGTTGCATCAGGGGAGGTTTAGATTGGATATTAGGAAAAATTTCTTTCCTGAAAGAGTGGTCAGACTTTGGAACAGGCTGCCGAGGGAAGTGGTGGAGTCCACATCCCTGGAGGTGTTCAAAAAACGTGTAGATATGGTACATCAGGACATGATTTAGCAAGCATGGTGGTTTTGAGTTGACGATTGGTCTTCATGATGTTAGAGGTCTTTTCCAGTCTTAATGATTCTATGATTCTATGTGAGCCAGGATGCTGTTGTCCTTCTTGGCCACCTGGGCACACTCCCTGGCTCACACATCAGTGGGAGCCACGCAGTTGTGCTCACATATTGTGTTTTTGTTCACTTCTCAGGGCACCCTCAGAGCTGCAAATTAAATTCGTATGTGATGAAACTCCTCTAAAAGATGTACTGCAAGTGTCCATCTCATGGACTTTGACCAGTAATAGACATTCAGTCCATAGGAACAGGCTGGAGCTAGTGTGACATAAAACTTCACAGATACTTTGGATGTTGGGTCCCCAGCACAAACTGTTTTTCACTGTACATCTGCACCTGCTGCTCTGCAATACCTGCCAGTGCAGGTACAGACTTAATTCTTTCCAGAGCAACTCAGAGATAATCTGTTCCTTGGTGTTCTGCAGAAAGCCAAGTGTGATTACATAGTACCTTAAGTTTGGCTTTTTGTATCCAGAACAGTTCCTTATTCTGCGTGAAAGTGCCATATGCTTTTTTTGTCATGTTCTAGAGCCCGGAACATCATCATGCTTGAGGATTTTCACTGTCATGCTAGAAGAAAATTGCTCCAACAAACAAGTCTCACAAGTCTCTCATGGTACCTACCACTTTGCACAGAGAAAACAAATATAGCAACCTGGTCTAGTGGAAGATGTCCCTGCTCATGGCAGGGGGGTTGGAACCAGATGATCTTTAAGGTCCCTTCCAACACTTACCATTCTATGAGTCTATGATTCTATGATTTCAGGGCTGAAGGGGCATCACATGAGACCCAGAGAAGTTGAAAGTGAAGTGCTCTGCAGTGTGGGCATAACTAGTCAGATCTGCTATCCTCACACAGTCTGGTGTTCAACCAATCTGTATCAGATGTCTGAGGAGTCAGGATCCTTTCGTTGCTGCAGCCCACAGAGTACGAGAACTCAGTAGCAACCTGGACAACAGTATAGATGGTAGTTATATACTAAAATAGCAAACACAAAAATCACATGCACCCACAGAGAGTACTTGCTGTATTTCCTTCTCTTTCTGTTTCCACTGTTTATTAAATGTTACTGTTATATCGGTATACATCCATCTGGCCCATAAATCTAATACATCCAGACACAGAGGCAAGAGATGAAATACCACCGGGTAATACATTGTGAAAATTCTCTCATCTCCTTTCTACTCACACATCATTTTTGCTAGGTCTACTCACAAAATTCCAAACTTTTGCTTATTGGCTGGCTACAATTGTGTTTCTTCCTCTCCTTACAGAAATTATTAGAGCTTGTAGATTTTTGCAATCATTTCATCAGGGATATGTGTACAACCTAGGACCTCACTTTGCAAGACAGAGAGGATTCAGGAATACTATGTCTCATGTCTAACCTTATGACGATACTGTGCATAATGAAATGCTTTTAACAAAATTGAAGAGGTTTCCACTGTGTGCTAGAGATAATTTTCCTTTTCTGACTTAGATTCCCAGTGCCTTATCCAAAGACTGTTAGTGTCAGGGTCTTGCCCTAAACTCTTTTCTCCATGCACTTTTCCTTTCATTGAGTTTGCATGAAGAGGCTAGTAATGAAAGCCTTGATTCAGCAAACCACTTACGCAGGTCTTAAGAGCATTGTTGAATAGGGATGGACTTTAGCATCCACTAGAAGTGAAGTGTTTCCTCTGCAGAAGGAGAAAATATGGCTGACACATACAATATTTGCTAATAATCCAAATTTTAGGAAGACACATCTGCATATATATATCTCCATAGAAACTGAGCACAGTTAAAGACTCATATATTGCCTGTCAACGTACCTTGATAAGGTAGAGAGCTGCAGAGAGATCTCTAGTGCTTGTGATGAAATACTGTTTACCTTCTGCAAATCTTCTCACTTAAATGTTAGTATTTTCTTTGTTAAAAGGATGTGCTACTTTCCTCCTCCATTTACTGCACTTTTGCCTGGTTTTTTTGTTGCCAGGTGATGACTGTCTCAATAAAGGTAATATCTTGCTCCTACTTCTGTTAGCCCAGACAGTACAAACATCCCATGCCTCATTGATGCAGTTATTTCTGAAGATGTGCTGTGCTGCCCCAAAGGGGAATTACCACTCTCACCTATTACTTAGATTAGAGCAGTTCAGTCTCTAGTTCTCTGCTACTAATTAATAACAATGTAGATCAATAGCCCATCAATCACCCAAGATCCCTTAGCAATCCTTTCAAGAGCTGGTACTGCAGCTTTGACTTCTTGCCTTCCTGGACTAAGCGCCATGCTTTCTTTTTTGTTGTTTTTGGTAGGGAAATCTGTTTTTAGCAGCAGCACATTGCTCCAGATTATCTAATGGTATAGTAAGAAGAGAATTTCCTCATTTCCTGATGGTGTCTTTTAGAATCATAAATCATAGAATCATAGAACCACATAGAATCGTTTGGATTGAAAGGGAAGTTTAAAGGTCATCTAGTCCAACACCACCCTGAAATGAGCAGGGACATCTTCCACTAGACCAAGTTTCTCAGAGCCCCGTCCGACCCGGCTTTGAATGTTTCCAGGGATGGGGCATCTACCACCTCTCTAGGCAACCTGTTCCAGTGTTTCACCACCCTCATCATAAAAAAAAAATTCTTCCCTAAATCTAGTCTGAATCTCCCCTCTTTTACTTTAAAACCATTACCTCTTGTTCTATCACAACAAACACTGCTAAGAAGTCTGTCCCCATCTTTCTTATAAGCCCCGTTCAAGCACTGAAAGGCTGCAATAAGGTCTCTGTGGAGCCTTCTCCTCTCCAGGCTGAACAGCCCCAACACTCTCAGCCTTTCTTCACAGGAGAGGTGTTCCAGCCCTTGGATCATTTTTGTGGCCTCCTCTGGACCCACTCCAACTGGTCCATGTCCTTCATGTGCTGGGGACTCCAGAGCTGGATGCAGTACTCCACAGGGCTGTTCTCAAGCCCTTCATCCCCCAGCCTCTATTGATACTGGGACTTACCCTGCAGTATCTTGAGGGTTTCACTAATATCTGTAAGACTGCTTAACTCAGAAAAGACGAAAGAAGTCTTATAGAAATGTAGAGTGATACTTGCTTACCAACCAGTTATTATTCCCTCCATCTGGATTGGGGAATATTCTGATCTTCTTTTATAGCCTTACGTCATGAACAGAGAAAATCTCATGCAGCAAAGCACTGGAGCATCCCGTCAAGACCTTGCTTGTTAGAGAGGGAGTCATCCCTCCCTGTACAGCTCAGGAGAGAGGAGTGTGAACCGAGCATATAAAAAAGACCCTATAGAGCTAAGAAGGGAAGAGATCATTGAGAAGGTGACTGAAATCTATATTTCACAGCAACATATTTCATGTTCCCTCCTATTCACCAAGAGGTGCCTGGTTCTTCATAAATTAACCTTGACAGTAATATTCTCACTTATCCTCACAGAAATTAGACTGAAATTCGGAGACAATGGTAGCAGTATTAACAGCGGATGTAAAATTTTAGAGGCTGATGTCAAAGACAGTATCAGTTTTTGCTCCCTGCACCATGAAGGCTCGTCTTCATCAGGTATTCTTTAATACTTTCAGTTGCTCCTTTATAAAAGACGACGTTATAGAACTGTATTTCCCCACCTCCATGTTCACAATCTATCTATGCAGTGTGTCTCTTCTGGTTGTCGTGTCCTTCACTGCACTGAAGTATTCTGTTCTCCTTTCAATTAAGGCTACTAGACAGTACACTTGAGACAGAAGGACTGTTATGACTCACCTACATGTTATGGAGAAATGCAAATTTTAATATAAATATTTTAATGTCTTTTTTCCAATGGAGATTTTTAGCTAGACCCCTGACCAATCTGGACTGACCTCAAAGTTGGTCCTGCTGTGAGTGAGAATCTAGACTAGGGCTCTCCTGTGGCCCCTTCAAACCTGGATTATCCTGTGATCTTGTGATCCCATTATCTCTCCATCTCCTCTGACTGCACCACTGAGGGCTACCAAAAGTTCATGTGTTAACCTTGCTTCAATCTAAAGCAAAGACAACTCTATTTCCCTGCCTGTGTGACGTCCCAAGTCATTCTCACCCTCCCTCCTCTTCTGTTTATTGCCACTGCAGACGGGTTCATGCTCCTCTTCCCCTTTCACACCACATTTGTCATTTGTTTGGGAGAATAGTTGGGATATTACAATGTCAGCATCCTTTTCTTCGTCAGATGGATGGGTAGAAGTCAGCAAAGGCTGCTGTGCAGGACATATTGTCCATGCCTATGTCTGCACTTCCCTGGAAGAGTAGTCCTCTGAGATGTCCCTGTGCCCAGTGGGTCTGTGTCCCATCAATGAGACTACTCTGTGGACATCCCGTGGGCAATGTGTCCGTATGCTCTGGCTGGTCCTGGGGCCTGCACTGATGTGTTTGCTAGGAGTGTGGATAACAATACTGATCTTATGAGTAGCTGTTAGAGTTGCATTTTTCTAGTCATGGAAACAGAGTTGTCTGATCTCTAGATTATTGAAGAAATATCTGAAAGTGTGGCTGATAATGGTCAGAAAGGCTTAGGTCATAGTGACACTGTTTGATTTGGGCCTGACTACTTTATATAGTCCCTCTGACTCTGCTAAGTGGTGTGCTAGCTTTGTGGAATTATCACCTCGCACCCATATCTGTGCACATATGCAATGAGGACAATACCTCTGCTCTGTGTGTAGGTTGGCATTTCGCACACTGGGTAAATGATCCCGCTTTGGGGAAAACATGGCTGTGGCGAGAAAATGGTGGGTGCCCCTTGGTGGCATTCACCAGACCAGATGCAGGTGTCTTAAGAGTAGGTATTTCTGCATACACTGTTGCTTAGAGTGTTTTTATAGTCACGGAAGGGAAATAGAGATTTGGGGTGAACAGAAACAGGGTTAGATTAGGCTCTGGGAATGTCCTGAATGCAAGACCAGAAGTTCATTTTTTGTAAGATGAAGTTTGTTGGTTGTGGATCTCTGTGTACTTTCAAAGGACACTGAAATACTCTGCCACATAATCCTGCTTTCCTTAAGTGTTATGTGTATTCTTTTCATTTTTGCCTCTCTTGCCAACTCAGTTGTAATGGGACTCTGCCTCTTATGCAACATTCTCCTCCATGCTCCTGCAAGCATCTCTTGTGAGTCCTTCACAGACCAGCAGGAACTTGTTATATCTGTTCCCTCAGCTGATACAAAATCATACTCCACACATCAAGCTCATCAGAAGTCCTGTAGCCATTAGCAGCATGAGTCCTTACTCGCTAAGGAGAGAGAGATGTTAACCAAGATTCAGCAGACTGCTAGTATGGTGCGATCACTACTGAACTTACTGGACTGTCCCAAATAGATGCATCTTTTCTGAGCATCTCTTCAAGCACTTTTTTTCCTGAGCACTATCGCTTTTTGAGGAATAGATCCCAACAGAGTATGTTGGAATCATTGCTTTCCTACCATGTTTGTTAATGTATTAGTCAAACAGAGAAAAGAAGCAAAGAACGGATAACATAAAAGTTGCCTGAGAAGCCTGAGTAAGTCGAGGCCCCACAAAAAGATTTCTAGTGCTTAGTAGAGTGTTGCTAGTCTCATAAAACTTGTAGAAACACGTAGTTTAGTCTGAAATGTTAAACCTCAAACACCGAAACACAATAGTTTTTATATATTCCTTTCCTTTCTGGAAACGTAGTGACCATACAAGCACCTGGGTTGATGCAGTGTCCTTCCCGTTTGTATTTCCAATACATATTGGAAGTTCATTATGAGCGAGGGAGGGGACTATTTTCACAACCATTGTCATGTTTTCAGCAGAAATCAGATCTGTCTTCTTCAGCAGGAAGTGGAATGTAGATGTTGTGGGGTCAGCCATGTAGTTGTTTTATTTAGGAAGCGAACTGGAAACTAATGCATAAAAACATTCATTTGCTCATGTAGACATCAAAAAACTTGATTTTTGAAAGTTTGCCTCTTGCTGGTATGAGGAATAAAGTTGAATTATCTTCTAATTTAAGGGGGAGGGGTTGCTGTTGAAGGATGGGAGATGCAAAGGCTTTGGGTGAAAGATAAAACCGTGTCCAGCTGGCTTTTTGCAGTGTTACTCTCAATATCATCTACTGATCTGCCAGGGACCAAAAGGACTTTTCTGCATCACTACAAGCATTCTTGTGAACATCTAAGACTTCCTTCTTTCCAAGTACCTGCAGCAGGCAGTGCAACTACAGCAGTAAACATCTGCTTACCTTTAACTCTGCCTTTGGTGCTGGTGATTTTTGGAGCAAAAGTCCCTGAGTCCTGTCTTTCCTCGCCAGTTCCTTCCCATGCAGTGCACGAGGGATGAAAGCTGCTGCATATTTCTTACCATGTTCCTATCCCCATTTCACAGCTGGAGAAACTGAGACTCTACGGATTGTTTCTCTGCCAGTGGAGCTCCACAGAAATGTAAATGCCTTGTCTAAGACCTGGGAAAGATTTAGTATCAGTGCCAGGATTAAAACGCTGCTTGTTCTATACTTCTGCACCAAATTCCCTTCAGAGCGTGCTGTGATGAGAGATCCAAATACAAGATCTGGCGTATTTAGCTTTTAATTTTTCTCCCCTTACTTGAATTTCTAGGCAGATGGAACGTAATCCTGTTCACAAAACACAGTGTCATCTATCCAGCTCGGATGAAGCTGAAGGAAAATGCTAATCATCATTTATAACTGAAAGCAGATCTCCCCTACGGGGGGAGCTTGCTGTGCTTCAAGTTTCACCCATGATATCATGACTTTATCAAGAGAAGCTAAATAACATCCCGTCTCTCTAAGGGCACATAGCAGATTGCACTGTCATAGAGAGAGATAACTTCTTACCCTCTGAAAAAATCTTGAGATATGAAGATGAGGCTGTAGGAGGGAGGGCAGGGAGGAAAAGAGCTACTCCAACACTTGTACACATAAAACACATCTGGGGAAAAACCTACAGGAGTGTCAGCTATGTCGGTCAGCATGCTGTTGAGCTCTTAAAAGATGAGTCTCAGTGCCGTGGGACTGACAGACAGATGTCCCTGGGGAATGCAGGTAGAGTGCTCAGTGCTCAGTGCTGGAGACTTCAGTTAGCATATGCTGATTTTATGAATGATAGTTTGCTGCTGGCTGCATTCACAGAAGGGGTCTGTGTTCAAAGCACTCATACGTACAGAAGTATTTTGCTCTTGTCAAGCTTCTCAGCACCCACCTTTCTCCCCTGGAAATGACGGGAGCCCAGACATCTGGCAATGATGAGGAGGAACAACTTTAAATCTCACACAGTGCTGAGAGCTGTTGCACTCTCTTTAGGAAGAAGACTGCTATTTTCTCCTGTAAAAAAAGATCCCTCATCCTAAATGTGTGAGACAAGTTTTTGAGAATAACAGTTGCTGTCTCTTTGCCTAGCTGCTTTTGGGGATTGGCCACAAATTCAGAGATTATGAGGAATTATGAATCTTTTCAGCTTCTTTGTCCTCTGTGCTGACCAGGTTTCTGGTGAACCCAAGTGCCTTTGGAAAGCTTCGGTTTTTCAGGCATGAAATTAATTTGGTGTCTCGGTCTCAGCCAAGAAATTGTCTGTACCTGGTCATTGCAGTAGAAGGGGGTTGCACAAAGCAACACATGTGCTCTCTCCATTGCCCAAAACATACACAACAACTGCTCCTGGAGAGTCTCTGTCCCTGTGATTTTCAGAGATTTGGGTCTTTCTCAATAATACTCTGACGAGAGCAGAAGTGTCTTATTATTCTTGGTATTTTTTGCATGGTGTGGGGACAGTGGGGAGTGATATTGCAGGGAGGATGGGAGGCCAGTAAGGAGGCAGAGTGAAGGATGTCTAGATCTGCAATGATTCAGCAGAATGTCATATTTAGTCTGATTTTGACAGTCCCTATAAACATACTGCCATGCAAATTTCAGCTCTTCAGCCTGATTTGATTAGCAGGTACTGCCAGCAGCCAGGACCCAAAAGTCATTCCATTATCATCTATCCCTGTATTTGGCTTTATTCTTTAAAATAGCCCAGTCCTATTTAAACCCAGTAGAAGAAACCAGGACAAGCCCTAAAGACGAACTCTCTGGAGCACTCCAGTTATCACAGGAGGCATTTCTCTACTTCCTTTTTGTTCCTTGCTAACTGCAGATGAACGCTTGATTCAAAGATCTGATAATAACCTAACAGTACAATATATACTGTTAAGCAGGTGTCCTTTCTTACGGTGCTAGGCACACAGGGGATCTCTCCTCCAAACATGCACACCAAATACCCTTTGCATTCCAGGTTAAATACAGTCACAATATACATATTCATTATATTTCCAAGAAATGCTTAGCATATTCGTGGAATTTCCAAGAACTGATTAGCATATGTAATATCTTGCACCCATGTCTGTTGGCACCTCAGGGTGGTCGTTGGGGGTCTTCGGATGAAGGCTCATACTCGTCATCACAGTGTCCGCTGGTTAACCTTTGTTTCTGTGCAAACTCAGTTCTAAGATTATGTACACCGTGTCCTTCCAGGTTGTTTTGCTCTGGTCTTGTTGCCCTCTTGGTGGCTCTTTATCTCTGTAGTTTAGTGCATCTGATCTCCCAAGGTTGAGCAGTCTGGAGCAGAATTATTTAGGAGTCTCTTATCCTACAGCTATCCCAATTATCCACTGAGGACCAAGACTTGCTTTGGTTTTAATTATTTTGTTTAATGACTTAAAGTGATAACATATCTACATACATCTACCACATTCCTAGGTAGAAACAGGTGTTAGTACAATAATTACAGCATTAGAAATATCACTAAAGCTACTTTGTTATAATTTCACATTTCTTATGATCCCTTCTATCAGTCTTCTATAGGTTGTGTATAGCTCTGTCAAACAATAATCATGGGACCTGACGAGATACATCCCAGAGTCCTGATGGAACTGGCTGATGGAGTTGCCAAGCCACTCTCCATGACATTTGAAAGGTCATGGCAGTCAGGCAAAGACCCTAGTGACTGAAAGAAGGGAAACATTGTGCCCATTTTTAGAAAGGGTGGGAAAGAGGACTCTGGGAACTACCGACCTGTCAGCCTCACCTCTGTGCCTGGGAAGATCACGGAACAGATCCTCTTAGAAGCTATGGTAGAGCACATGGAGGACAGGGAGGTGATTCGAGACAACCAGCATGGCTTCACGAAGGGCAAGTCCTGCCTGACCAATATACTGGCTTTCTGTGACGGCGTGACTAGATCAGTGGGCAAGGGAAGAGCTATGGATGTGATCTATCTGGGCTTCTGTAAAGCCTTCAACACAGTCCCTCACAATGTTCTTCTCTCTAAATTGGAGAAATATGGATTTGATGGGTGGACTGTGTGGTGGCTAAGGAATTGGTTGGAAGGTAGCATAGCCAGAGGGCAGTGGTCAACGGCTTGATATCCAAATGGATGCCCATGCATTTAACATTTTCACCAACAACTTAGTGAGATCGAGTGCACCATCAGCAAGTCTGCAGATGACACCAAGCTCGTTGGTGCAATAGACACACCAGAAGAATGGGATGCCATCCAGAGGTACCTGGACAAGCTTCAGAAGTGGCCCTGTGTGAACCTTATGAGGTTCAACAAGGCCAGCTTCAGGTTCCTGCACCTCGATCGGGGCAACCCCCGCTATCAAAACAGGCTGGGGAATAATGGCATTGAGAGCAGCCCTGCTGAGAAGGACTTGAGGGTACCGGTGGATGAAAAGCTGGACATGAGCCATCGATGTGTGCTCGCAGCCCAGAAGGCCAACTGTATCCTGGACTGCATCAAGAGAAGCGTGGCCAGCAGGCTGAGGGAGGTGATTCTGCCCCTTTACTCTGCTCTGGTGAGACCACACGTGGAGAACTGCATACGGCTCTGGAACCTGCAGAACAAGAAAGTCATGGAGCTGTTGGAGCGGGTCCAGAGGAGTCCACAGCAAAGATCCAAGGTCTGGAACACCTCTGCTATGAGGAAAGGCTGAGAGTGTTGGGGCTGTTCAGCCTGGAGAAGAGAAGGCTGCAGGGACACCTTATAGCAGCCTTTCAGTACCTGAAAGGGGACTATAGCAAAGACAGGGAAAACTTTTTCAGCTTGTTGTGGTAGGACAAGGAGCAATGGTTTTAAACTAAGGGAGGGTAGATTTAGACTAGATATAAGGAAGAAATTTTTACAGTGAGGGTGGTGAAGCACTGGAACAGATTGCCCAGAGAAGCAGTGGAGGCCCCATCTATGGAAACCTTCAAGGCCAGGTTGGATGGGGCTCTGACCAGCCTGGTCTAGTTGAAGATGTCCCTGCTAACAGCAGGGGGGTTGGACTAGATGACCTCTGAAGGTCCCTTGCAACCCAAAGCATTCTATGATTCTATGATAATAAGAAGTGGGGAAAAAAATTGAAAGTGACCTCCGTGACTTCTCTGCCTCTCTGATTTCAGCTCATGTTTATAAATATGAGTCTCAGCATTTGATGCAGGGAGTGTTGGGATTAGGTCCTCCCACCCGGAGTATACCTGAAGGAAATAAAAGGAAATCCTGCACATTTGCACGTTGGTGCTGATTGCTTAAAAGGGAGTCATCTGCTACTGAGGTCTGACAGGGATAAGCTGTGTTCCTTCAGTTGTTTCCTCTGTTGTACTTTCTAATTTATATCACTGTGAAAGGTTAAGAAAGGTGACTTCAGGTGTTGCCATTAGAAAGTCAAATTTCAAAAATAGAGCATTAAAAATAAATGCCACAGCAGAATTGCTGAGCCAGTGAAAAAAGGATTAAGGGCTCTGCATGTTCTAGTCTTGAGTCTTCCCACTTAACTACGGGTGCTGCTGAATGTCACAACTTTTTACAACTCACCTATTAAGATATAGAGGAACTTCCTTCCTTTTATTTGGACTACAGTAGAAAGATCATTACTTCTTTTAAGATGTCACCTCCTGAGAAAGAGACCCAAGGAGAGTCTTTCATAAATCAATGGGTTTTAAATATAGATATTCTTCCCCCCAAACACACTTTAGGAATTCAGTAACTAAGCTAATTTGTTTATAGGATAGATCCTCAGCTACTGGAAATTGGTATAGATCAACTGACTTTAATGCTGATTTCTATGAGCTGTAAATGAACTGATGTCTCATTTTGAATGACTTTCAAACACCTCCAAAGAAAAGCGTGAACAGCATTGCTTTCATGCACAGCTTTCCTCTCCCTGGGGTGTTTTTAAAGAAGCACAAGGTATTTTACAACCACAGTCAAACGGATACTGCCATGATAGAGCATTTTTCAACATTTGTCTTTCCCTGTCCCTCCCACAATGTACAATCTTGTCCCCATATATCAGGGTGCAGCAGTCGTTCCCTGTTGTTCCAGTCCCATGTCCATGACACTGGTAATTTACCCTGGCCCTTTGCTGGATGTAGTAAAGCCATCAGATGGAACGTCTTTCTGGCTCTTTCCTGCTATGTGTTGCTGAATCTGGGAAGACCTTATGGGATCATAGTCCTTGCAGCAGGCAGAGTGCAGCCCAAAAGGATTTTGGAGGCTGGAAACCACGCAACACAGAGGAGGTCTGGGCCAGACTGAGAGACAAATAGATATCTCCAATATCATGGTAGCATCATCACCTCCTCATTGGGAACAGTGCCATATCATGTATTTTTACAGTTCTGATGTCCCCAGGGCACCAATGCATCTCCACAAGACGCATGCAGTTATTATACCAAGGTGAACAGTCCTGGCTTCAAATCTAACTTGGTCTGAGCTTTCTTTTCTTTTCTCCATCCCTCCGTTCCCCCTGAAACAGCATTAATTAATGTTGCAGCACTCTGTGTGGGCATGATGAGGTTTGGCTTAAACACTACTGTATTAATACATCTTGCTGATTTTTTTTCTCCTGATGCCTGTGGAGTTAGAGAATCTTTTGTTGCGTGCCATCAAAAAGGCTACCACAATAGCTTTGGAAGAGCTGTCAGAATCACAGAATCACAGAATGATAGGGGTTGGAAGGGACCTCTGTGGGTCATCTAGTCCAGCCCTCCTGCCGAAGCAGGGTCACCTACAGCAGGCTGCAGAGAAGCCAGCGCTTTTCTTCATTGGTGGATTTTCACAGAATCACAGAATCACAGAATAGTAGGGGTTGGAAGGGACCTCTGTGGGTCATCTAGTCCACCCCCCCTGCCGAAGCAGGGTCACCTACAGTAGGCTGCACAGGAT
>Ga0065711_1038679_pt1 | contig 18522 bp, 8 predicted proteins | sample Hoacrofraction12_FD_59098 | JGI IMG/M metagenome (GOLD analysis project Ga0065711, IMG submission 59098) | Hoatzin crop microbial communities from Cojedes, Venezuela - Epithelial fraction 12 v2 (version 2) | ecosystem: Host-associated > Birds > Digestive system > Esophagus > Crop | place...
CCCGCCGCGGGGTACCCGGCCGGCCGTGCCCACTGCTGGGGGCTGCGGCGGCCCGGCGGGCAGCGCCCCCAGCGCCGCCACCACACCGCCGCCTGTGGGCCCCCCGCACCCCCTGCACCCCGCGCAGTAACCCCGTAAAACGCCAGGGAAAAATGCCCGGCTGGGAAAAGCCGACCTGGGAAAGGCCAGGGTGCCGCCCGCGCGTTTCGTTTCCAGCTCTGTACTGCCGTCGGAATGGCACCAGCCGCGGGGTGTAAAGGCAGGGGAAGGGTCTGTTGCTGGCCGTCCCCGCACACCGGGGTGCGTTCACAGGCCGAGCGTACAGCGGGCTGGCAGCTCGCCGAAAGCTTCCGCGGGGAAAGTGGCGAGAGGACCGGTGTTGTGGTTAAAAGTAATGTATTTTTTTAGCGTAGGTCCATGAAATACATCATCTGGATGTAATCTCCATGTACATATTACATTTAAACATACTCAGCGGTTTTAGATTTGTTATTTAGGATCTGGTACAGTTTAAAATATATAACAAGGCATGCTACAGATAATCGGCAGTCACTGTTATTCTCGCTCTCTGACAGCTGAGAGCACAAGAACAGAGCAAATGCCAACCTGAAATAAAATCTAAGTTGCCTAATTATCTCAGCCTGTAATGGCTGGAAGCTACCAAATTCAAACTCTGGAAGAGCCATCAGGACCTCTCCTTATTGGAAAAGATATTCTACCAAGAAACTCTGCCATAGGCACTAAAACGTTTACTACTCTTAAAACTGATAGCAATGGGAAAAATGGGAATTACCTTCTCAAGGAGCAGAGTTTTAAACGGTTTAATGATGTCTTCCAAGTACCATTGCAATGCTTATATCTTTTTCTGAAATCTGATCTTGACTAATTTTTGTGATTAATTTTAACAGAGGAAACCTTAACGGAGAGCATTTTGCAGAGCAATATTTTTCTAATTTTTCTTTTGTGCAGCATCTGCTGTTGCTGTGCTGTCATCTTCGTTATGTTTTTCATTGTCTATGTGCCATAATGTAATTAGTTAGTTCAACATCATCTGTGCTATTAGATGAGATGTTTCTATGGTAAGTTAACATAGTTCTGTGTAATTGGTAGATTTCAGCAGTAGGCATGAACGTATCCATCAACTTTAGGTCGATTTGAGTCCGCAAGATTTAAATTCACTTGGCATACGTTATTCTAGAAGACTGTTAATTTTGGCTGAACGGATAAAAAACACAATGCAGAAGAAAATCTGGCTGCTTATATCGCGGTACTGTTGGAGTCAGGGAAAGGAAAGCATAAAATTGCTGGCTTAGTAGTTACAATCTGAATGTCTGGAAAATGTTACAGCCTGTGATCCAAATCAGTCTTAAACCTAGAAGTGCCCCTAAGATAGCAGGTAGTCCAGAATTCATCAGGGTTATCTCTCCATTCATGAAAGGAGTCTTGGTTCTCTCCCCAAATGCTGCATTCCTATGGGACCTCGACTCTCTCTTCCTTTTCTCATTAGAGAGAAATGCTGAGGCTGCTGCTTTGTCTTGAGAACTTCCATGCTGCACTTTGCCAGTCCTTGTGTCTTGCCAGCTACACCTTTTGAACAAACAATTAGACTTGTAAAACAAAGCCTTTGACCCCAGTCTCTTTGGAAGCAATGATGAAAAATCAGCAGCCGTTTGTTACTTTAAAGTAGTGCATCCTTTTACTCGCACCGGATCTTCTGTTTTAGGGCCTCAAACAACTTTAAAGTGTGACTGGATTAAGTATTTAAGTCGGATATCCAACGATACGGGAGAGTACGCGTCCTGGCAGAAGCTGGGAAGAATCCTGGACAGCTTTACTCTCAGCGTTCTTTTCCAAGAAGTAGACTGTACTCTTTGCCGCAAAGAGCAAGATAATTCACTTTTAGAAATATGTGTATAGATTTTGACTTGCTTATAAATACATGAGTAACTTTATTTACAGGAACCCAGAACCATGGAAGGTAATTAGTAAGCATGGTTCGCTTAGGTAAGGGCTTGCAAGACCCTTTTATCATCACTGTATCCATAACTTAGGACAGGAGCCAAATAATATAAATGTCAGTGATTACAGATACATATTTATATTAACAATGAAGTCCACTTTAGGAAGAGCTAAGGCTGTATTTGTAATGACCTCATATGGCTAAAATTCCATTCGCTAATTTGTCCTGTGCACGTTCCTGTTGGGAGAATTGATACATTACCTCAAGCCACCAGTAGCACAAAGTCCTGGGAGTGAGTTCTGTGACTAAAGTCAAAGACATCAGAGTTTGAATTCATACGTAATTTATATTTTAAATTAAACGTCTCTAGAGGCCACTAGAATATGCATATGTAATAATAAGTTCACTACATAAAACAGCCTGACAATTGGAAATGCTACATGAATTTTGAAAGAGGGCTTTATGTTCCGCAGTCTAAGAAAACAAGGCACTTTTTAACCAAATCAGTTTAAAAAAATTATTGTGATATTCTTTAACATAGACTATTTTTGTGATGACATATCTGTAGAGTGATATTTTGTCACAAATGTAAACATGAATATTTTTATGATTCAGATGTCACCATCTTTAACAAGAAAAAAAGCCCTTTGACAAATACTTAAAAATATAAGCTCATATGGAACTTACCCCTTAAAGCAGATTCTTCACAGATACTTTTGTAGAACGTGCATTAACACGTTGCCTCTAGTCACTAATCACCGTAACAAACGGTCGGATCAGAGGATGGGACAGCACAGTTTGGTGCTGTTCAAAGGCCCAAATTATAGATAGAAGTAACCGCTGAGATACTTTAAATTTACAGAACAAAAAAGATCAACTGGAAAGAATTAAAAAAAAAAAAAAGACTAATTCAGCTGACCAAAATGCTTTCACCTAATGCAGAGGTATGTGTTTAGAACACCATCATTTATGCTTCTGAAAATACATAATATTTTATAACAGTATGTTTTTGTTAAATCACTGTCACTTCTTTTCAGTCAGAATTCACTTCAAAAAATTTCAGCAGAAAAAGTAAACTTGTCTCTTCTCCCTCTGAGATAAGAAATCATAGAAACATATTAAATGTTTTCTACTCAGAGCTGACTATTTTTTCCTTGTAGCCATTTTTACAATTTCCTTTGTCAAAGGAACATTTTTTGAGGAACGTAGTTGCACTTTGGTATGATTTCTGAAAACAGTCCTATGCAGAATTTAGTAAAAACAATGTTCTGGAATAATGTGTTACAATGAAAAATGAAAACTTAACTCTAGCCTGTATTATTTAATTAATTAGCCAAGTAAGTTTAAATATGCAGAAGAAATTAGTATTATGCCTGAATGAATAAACAGCATGTTTAATATTTTTTGGATGGTGTTGTCCATGCCTAATACCTTTATAATTGCATTGAAGTTATTTTCAAAGGTGTGTGTCCAGAAGCAAATCCTATGTCATTAGAATATCTGCCTGTTACGAGTGTTCCCAGGAAATGAGTTATTTACTGTAACTCACTGTGGAGGAGTACGTCTCCTACCCTTGTGAAGTTCCCATAACCCCTGAACGATGCTGCCATTTACCAAAAGGTCGGTGACTGATCTTTTCCACCTATTTTGCACCTATCCATGGAGAAGACTCTTGTGATACCTGGCTTGGGCTATAGCAAGCCAATGGAGGAACACTTCCTGGAGCCGTTTTCTCTGTAGGTCTTCAGGGGAAGTCCACAACCTAGAGTTTCAGAGGATTTTGCTGTATGATACATCATTGACGGGAAGGCATAGTTTTAGCTAATACAGCTAGATGTTTGTGGTGACTGCTTCTGACGGAGATTTGACATTAGCCGTTGTTTCAAAGAGCTGAGGGAAAAGCAAGGTACAGACTGAGAACTGAAACACGCACATTATAGGGATCTCCTGTTGAAGTTGTCTCTTTAATTTAAGGGCTAGCAGCACAGTATGAGAAAATGGAGGGTTACAAAAATAAAGAGGAAGAGCAGCCTGGTGACTTGTGTCTGGCAGAAATGCCTCTATCGTATTTGATTTTAAATTTACATAGATGCCAGTAGTTATGACACAACTGTCACTCTTAAGTTCACTTAACTGGACATGAAACAATAATGACAAACAATCAGAATGACAGTTCTACGATTCTGCAGTGAGGTTCTTCATATCTCAATTCTGCAACATTCCTTCTGTTCACTCCGCCAGACGAATGTGCTTCTGTTATTATGATTTCTCTGGTTAACTCGGTGCCACCTTGCTTTGAGAAGTTTCTAAGCTTTCTATCCAGTTTTTTTAGTCATACCATTTATCAAAGCAGGAGCTTCTTAGTAATGGGTTTTAACATTAACCCTTTAATAGTTACTTTGCTGATGTAATCCATTATTTAAAAATATTTTCTTGCGTAAGAATATTACGTTATTTTTCATATAAAAATATAGCCCTCTACTTTTCTTAATCTGTTTTTCAGAACTGGAGCAACTACTACACTCCATGACCATAACTCTTTTTATCATTCTACTATGATTCAGTAGCTTTTGCTGTCTTATAAACAATCTTACAATTAAGAGCTAATGTTAATGGAATAGATTGTTGTCATAGGATAATGGTTTCCTGCTGCTAGATTAATGCTGTGGCAATGCTAGGACATTTATTGAAAGTAATAGTGAAGACAAAGCTGAGATTTATTTTTAAAGCAGGTGCCATGGATCCAGTGACACCATTCTGTTACAATTGTTTTATTTCTATTTCACTAAAAGACTGATGAAGATGGAAGCATTTTGCCTGATGTATACAAGTGCAGCAAAGTGACAGTGGCTCATTTCACTGTTACTGAATAAGCTGCATTGCACTTGGCTCAGGAAGAGATTTATTGTGCGGCTCATCCAATCAGAAAACAGTTTATCCATTAACTACAGCTTTAAAATATGTTGTATTTCTGTGAACAAGATGGGGCTTGATGCTTTCTTTCACTGAAGCAGCTAGGCATAGTTTACAGAAAAGGAGGAAAGCGAGGCCCTACAGTGCTTGTTCTGCCGGTCCATCCAGAAGCCCCCCTTTCCTCTGTGGCACAGGGACCGCAGGCTGGGGAGGGTGAACCTGTCCACAGCATGTTCCCCTCCTCCCGCATCAATGGCTCCTTGTCTCCCTTCTTCTTCTGCGGCAGAGGGTGTTGCCTCAGCATTAGCAAAGCAGAAATGGCAGCATTGTTCTTACCAGTGCTGCTGTGCAGGGGGTGGAGAGGAAAGTTTTTGACTAATTTTGTGTTTCGTCTGTCTTTGAGTTCACAGGATCTTTAAGTTTTGGAAAATATGCCTTCTTCCTTTTCCATGACTTTGCTCACCCCTGAACCCTCCAACAGAGAACTGTGAAAAGCGGAGTCTGTAAAGCTTGCTAGGCTCTCTATCTGCTCTTGTGGAATTGCAGTGAAACACCTCGATTACCCCAAGTATCCAGCTCCTACAGAATTAGAGCTGATTGTCAGGAAGCGCATGGGATCCATTCGACTCAACAAGCTTTCTCCGGACAGGTATGCCCCAGTTGCCTGACTTAGGCCTCAAGAGATCTTTGGTCTTTTGTTTAGAAGTGTAGAGCAGCTATTCCAAGTGGCAGTGTTGTAGCTATGACAGCTGAAGGATATCCCACAAATAATAAAAAATGTGATCCCTTCCCACAAACTCTGATCATTCCGAAGCATCTTTGAAGTTATGTTGTAAAACGCATAATGACTTTATATGACCATTAAGTCCCTGCTAGGATTTCCTTAAGAGACAAACTAATTTTATTATTAAGGCCCAAGGACCTTGATATCAAACCAGCAATTCACTGCTCTGAGGACTTACTCCCTGTAGCTGCTCACAGCACAGCTCTGAATTAACTTCTAAGACCAGATCTTGAAGGCAGTAAACAACCTTAACCTTTTCTTGACCCCAGACACATCTCACAAACAAGAGTTCAGTAAATGCATGAGTTTCACTTTAACCCATGTGCAGACATTCTAACAACTAATTCACTCTTCATTTTCTGAGTTTTAAGAAAATTTTTGTACTAATAAACGGGCAAGTGTTACAGCACTTGTGCCAAAGAGCCATCAGATAAGGATGGTGCCCTGCTGAGCCTAGCTCTTTATGAAAGGCAAGCACCAGAGAGAACATCATGGAGAAACGCCAAAATGGGAGACCTGTGATCCCGACCGAATGAACCCTGGCAGCTGTGAGGTCCATCAGGTCATCTGAAGAGCACACAGGCTACAGAGGTCCAGCGAATACATACTCTTCCAGCTAGATCTTCATAGCAGCAGGGCATCAGACTTGATCTTCTAATGCTTGTGTCTTCCAGCATCAGTCTCCTGTTGGAAGATTTGGATTCACAGAAAAGTTCTAGAAGATGGAGAATTTCCACATCTTTAAAACACTGGAGTCACTTACCAAAACACCTTTAAGGATGTGACTGTAAGTATTGTAAAGTTCTATGATGTATCAGAATATTTGGTGTATCTATTTGAAGTCCCAACTCTGGAATCATGGTCTTTATACAAATCTGCTTTCACCTTTTTTAATAGGAATTTTGAGTCTTCCTGGTTAACTCTTAAACATTAACCAGAAACAAATACAAATATTTTCTTCCTGTTTAGTATTTTACTTAAAAACTGATTCTTCATTTGATCTAATAAATAGCAAGGAGTTGTGATTTCTGAATTTCTGGGATTGTCAGTACAGTAACCAAATGCCCTCTCACCACATATTGAATCTGCTTAAGGAATCCTCCTCGATTCAAGGAATTATGAAACCTATTTTGTTGATAGGCTTCTTCATATCACATGGGACTGCACCCAATCAATCAATATTTAACTTCCATACCGCATATTGCTCCCACAGAGGGCCAGAATTCCCCATGTCAGTTATCCTATCTTAAAGTGAATCCCCAGCCTCTTGCAGCCCTTTTGACTATGGCGGCTATGTATATCCTCCCTGGACCCAGCCCAGACGCTTTATTTCTATTGCATGAGATGATTAATTATGTGGTTTCTTTCTGTTTGTCTGATAGACGCTGAGGTAAGAGAGTGGTGGTTGCTTAGTGCACTGTTATTAAAAAGCTGCTTTTGATAGCCCTGAACAGGCTTGAGTTGTGTGCTACAGCTAATCATAAAGCTGCTTACTTAGAAATGTAATGCTTGTTAATACTATACTGTACTTTTATAAGTAAACTCATTTTTGATTGGCTAGAGTTTAACTATAATCAGTAATTAAGGGTCAGCCATCCAGTAAACTCATTAGTTTACACCAATTATATTTGGTATAGTAACTAATGATTTCAAGGATCAAGCCATTTATTTCTGAGCTTTCAAAGTATAATTATTGTGTAAATCAGATAGAGTGTAAATCTTTTCCATACGTTTTGGTTGGTAATTGAGAAATAAAATGGTTTCCAAATGTATTCTCTGTCCAGTTTTTGTTCTGCAGTAGATCTCTCTGGGGACTCTTTAAAGTATATGGAAAAGGTGATGTCAACAGAAGTGTACACTGGGCAAACTGAGACAGGATTAATTAATAGAGATGAAAGAGAAAAGCCAGCCCCTTGCAAATTGTGATCCAGCCCTCAACTTGGACATCGCACCTTAAATGACAGTTTATAATCCTAAGCATGAGTCACGCAGATGGACAAGTATTCAAAATAGAAGAGAATTAAAAATCCTTTATGTTTAATGTATAAAGGCCTTTCCAATACGCAGTCTTTAAGATGGTGTAATCTCTGGAGCATTTTGCTTTGAAGTTTAATATGTAGTTCCTCACATCCACATAACATTTTCAACACGTTAAACAAATTAGTCTCTGGTTACAGAAGTTTTTAGACATTTACAAGTTGCCGTTTAACTGAATTTAATATGTGCCAGCGAAGTTGCTCATGCAGTTGTTCATTTAGAAAAATGCACTTTTGGAATGATTAATAAATAAACCAGCCTTTCCTATCCCTTCAACTTTGGTGTTTATTTGAAAGCAATCTACTTAAAAAAGACATTAATATCCCTAGAATTATTATTAGAATAATTGCTTTTACTCTTCTCGGAACACACATTTTTTCTCATTTCCCTTCAGCAAAGACAGCTTTCAACTCAGATATAAACTTCCTATTATTATTCCCCGCTCCCCACCCCAAAAATGAAGAATAGGAATTATACACTTTTCACTAAGGAATAATTAATTTGTCTCAAGTATTAGAACAGAGAATTGTAGAATGACTTTGAATGGTAGTCTCTAAGGAGTAGCATTGTTTGTTCTCTTCGGTCTTTAATGAGCTTTAGTAAATGGCCAGGAAAAATTACCTTCTTTCTGTAATATGAGTGAAGCGAAGAATGAAGGAAGCTATAGAATCCCTAGGAGAAAAGGGAGCAGCCACACACACACATACACATGCACACACAGCCCCCTGTACCACATTGTTTCCAATAGTTAGTGTTCTCCTTTGGAATCAAGCACTAGAGCTCCAGTTTTTCCATTACAGTTAAAACATATAATGTCCTTAATATTTTTGTAGGAGAGAAAATTCCTGGATGTCTCCCACATACTGACAGTGTCTGGCTTATACTGGGGGACAGCTGCCTATAGCTGAGCTCTGGAAGTCATTCTGGCTTCCTCTGCATTGGCATTGATTTTGTCATTTAAGATTCTTTGGTCTATTTTTGTTGTATTTCCACCTTTAAAAGCAATTTCCCTTATAATGCCCCAGCCTGCTGCCCTGTCTTTCAACAGATTTCTTTTCTCTCCACTGCATATTCATTGTCACTCCTGTACAGAATGGTAACTGAGGCAGCAGTGCCAGGTGCTTGTTTCAGCTAAGGATACCGACCTGTCACCGTGGATAACAGAGTATGTCCAGGAGAACCTTTTCCTTCCCTTCCCTCCCCTCCCTACTACCCATGCCCGTAACGTGTCAGTGCTGCTGAGGCAAGTGCCATTTCTGCTCTGGGGTGTGAGGGGAGCTGACCCACAGCATCCAAGTGAGAACAGCACAGTCTAAAAGGATCTCATGGAACAGGGGCTCTCTCCAGTCCACCCTTCAAGGGGCAATGGGCACAAACCTGAAGCATAGGAAGTTCCGTCTGAACATGAGGAAGAACTTCTTCACTCTGAGGGTGACAGAGCACTGGAACAGGCTGCCCAGGGAGGTGGTAGAGTCTCCCTCTCTGGAGATATTCAAGACCCGCCTGGACAAGGTCCTGTGCAGCCTGCTGTAGGCAACCCTGCTTCCAGGGGGGTTGGACTAGATGACCCACAGAGGTCCCTTCCAACCCCTACCATTCTGTGATTCTGTTGGAGCTGTTGCAGTTTGTATGGAATAATTAAATATTAACTGGATTGCCACATGTGCTTGCTCTCAAAGCATTACTGAGAGCAAGAAACCTGGGTTCTCTTACCCCCTTCCAGGCAATACTTCCATACTTTGTATGAAGGATTTACTGGGGCAGGCTCTGGCAGACGTGGTTTCCCTACCCAGGTGAGTGTCTCCACTACAAGGCTGACAAGTCAAGCGCAAGCTTTCCCACTCGAAGAAAGGACTCAGGTCACACTCCTCACAGGACAGTTGATAATCTCTTGGGTAGGGTGCTAATTCAGGGGACGAGAGATTCAAGTTCAAATCGCCTCAGGCAGAGGCTGAATACACATCTCCCATATCTTGGCTAAATTGCACCAGCCAGGAGACTGAACCACAAAAGCTTGGAAGAGGAAGAAGGGCGCAGGAGCAAGGAGGAGAGACGTGCAGCAGGCGGCAGCGCTATCTGTCATTATTCTGTGAGAAAAAACCTGGCACAAGTGTCCAGTTCCTAGAAAGCAGCAGAGCAAGCATGGTAAGTAGGTAAAATAACGCACCATGTTACACCACTGTAGTCTGATCGTGGCTCTGGATCATGGGAGGTGCTCTCATGGCAGACATCAGATTGCTGACTAGAGTTCAGGGTCACGAGGGATGTGAAGAGAGATGATGAAAGTGGGGAGAGCTGCCTGGACCCATCCCAGACATTTAGGGAAAAGATAAAACTAAAAAGCTGCTGCCAAAATAAAAATCATTTCTCTCTATCATGGGCCCTCTTCAGTGCAATTGTTAGAGAAGAATAAATGGAGAAAGATGGTTGAAAGTCAGACAGGAGACAGTGAGAACAGGATTAGTAAGTGAGGCAGAAATGTTGGAAAGACGACAAAGAAGAAGAAACATAAGAAAGCAACAGGAGGATTGGACAAGGGAGAAGGAAAACCCATGACTGCCGAAGACACTTCACCTCTCATTGCCTCAATCGTCTGGCAACAAAATAATAACAGTAGGAGAATCACAGAGCATTTCAGTGACTTTCAAGTCTGTAAATATTTAGGAGACATTTAAGTGTCATGTTGATCAGCATTGTGTTAAAAAGAAAGCTGGAAAATTTAAGAGACTGTTTTGACAAGTCTGAAGCACTGCTATCGGGATGGGGGGAGAAAGGAACAGGACTTACGTGCTTCATTTCGTATGTGTAACTGAGTATTGAAATCCACACCTGAGCACACTTATGCTTTTTGGTAGTAGAAAAGATTGGGCCTACTTCAGACCAGTAAGAACACATGGTTTAAGGCATGCAGCCGCTCTTTCTTCAGTAACAACCTACTGTGACTCCTATAATTTATTCCTCCCAAGATTCATTTGAACATCTGCAGTATCATTATTTGAGTTTGTTATACTATTAGCTTTAAAATTTTATAAGCCATACAGTAGGATAGGTGACAAGTTGAAAAGTTAAGAAGGGTTAATTTAGAAGTTTTAAAGCAAAGCTATTTTGGGGTTATACAAGTGCAAAAAAGCGTCTGAATCCAAACCTCCACGGTTACATTTAAATAACTCAGAAACTGCTGAAAGGATTTTCTTCGAACTTCACTCAAGACAAATCCCTCTGGGCTAAGACCAAGCATGAGAGTTTAACTCAAAAGGCAACTGTTGTCTGAAGGGGGTTTTCTGCACACACACACACCCTTTTTGCTTGTTTTGCTTTCAATGTTCTGAAAAAAACAAATAGCACTGAAAAATAAGGGTCTGGAGTGTAACTGTTTCATATCCATTTTATCATTATAGTATGAAAAATACTGTTCATAAACTACCTTTTTATTAAAACCAGACCCCCTGCTTTGCCTTTAGCCACTACCAGCAGTCTTAGTACCCACCTCTAGCAGACCTTTGATAACACTGCGACTGGGTGGCTCAGCAGCGAAGTGTCGAGCAGTACTCTCTGCAGCCCCATCTGCAGCTTCTTTGCATGCCTCAGCAGGTCAGTGCAGCTATAATACTACCCTAAATGGACAACTGAGGATTCCCCTTAACAGGGAGTCTTTGGAGAGCAGACAATCAGCAGCTCTGCAGCACTCTCTCCTTCGCTCCCCATCCCCAGTTCATGGGAGGTGCAGCATACTCTATACCTGTAGGCTGACCTAAACTATGCTTTGATTTCTTACTGGTCCAGGATTTGGAAAGCAGAAAGGTAGCTGGTAGTCATTCTTTTCTCAGCTCACTGACTGTTAACTTGGTACATCTGGCAACCTCATTCATTCTTCCCCTTTACAGCTGAGACCAAGGGACTCACCTCCTGGTCATGTAGCTGTAGGAACTCCTGCAAAGGAAGAATCTCAACAAGCAAGGTGAAAATTTCTATTTTCATTCTCAAAGACCTTGAAGTCAGTCCTCTTTGATAGCAGTATCATGGGTCCTAGTACCCTGATTATCTGGACTAAAAAAAGAAAAGAAACGGTGGATATTTCCCACCCCCTTCATTTCCACTCTCTCCCACATTTTGTTTTCTACAAATCGTCCCACAGCAGACAAGAGCCTTTCCCTCCCCCTTCTATCCAGGCTTGTTTTGGATTCTCTGGCAGCACCTCCCACAGTTACTCACTCATTTGTTTGTTTGTTTTTCCATTTGCAACTTTTGCCCACTCCAAAGAGCTGGCTTGCCCAGGGAAATTACAGTAACTTATTTCATTTCAAATGCATTCAGAAAGGCATTTGAATTGTTCCTTTTCATTTAGAGCAGCATCCATATTTGGAGCTTCTGAAAAACTGAAAGGGAAGGTTTGGAATATGTTTGCTGAAATAATTCTCCACATTTAACCCAAGCAACTCAGATATATGCGGAAACAGCTTCCCTTGCCTATCTTCCATATACATGACCTGGATTAAGAGCTGCTTTGGGCAAAGGCCAACTCATTGTTTGTGGCCCTAACACAATGCAGCTTGCAAGCTGTGGCAATACTGTAGTACCTAGGGATTTGTTTCAGCAGACCCTGATTTTGGAAACAAAATACATGTTTCCCGACAACTGCTAATGCTGAACAGTGGGAAATATAGCTGAAATGGGCATAGAGAGGAGCATCAGGAATCCAAAGGTTCAGTTCTTACTTGTTTTAATTTTGGGGAAGTCTACTATGGCAAAAGAGTGAGAGACCTTAAATATGCTATCACGATGTGGTAGCTTACAGAGGCATACACAGCTCCTGGAAGCTCCCTGCTGTACCACCCTCCAGGAGCAGGGAAATTCTGGCAAATATTGACAAAATTGAGAAAATTTTAAAAAATGTATCACAATATTTAAATAATCAGAAAGCCTTTCAATTCATAAATGTCCCATCTGCTCTCCACCACCAAACTTCTGGGGTATCATTTTTCAGTCAACACTTGGCACTCAGCACTTGAAGCTGTCTGCTACTATCTCATTCATGCAGCTTTTTCATTGCAGGTCAATATTATCTGACTAGGTTCAGATTAAATCTTAATACACCGTTCATCTGGAAAACCCCAACTCCAAGCACACTGAAAAATTGCAAACAAACAGTGCAGTTTCCATGGATGATGACGTATTAAAATGTATCCCAAAGAGAAGAGTAGCAGGAAAAAGAGGAATGTGAAGCAACAATCACAGAAGAGAGTGCCCTTCTTTTTCAGCTGAAATTTTATGTAAGAGTGAGAAGGAACGTGGCAAACAGAAGACAGGTCTGTCTCCTCACTGCTGGTTCTGTAGCAGAGAAGATTTTCACATCAGCTGTGGTAAAATTAGGCAGAGAAATAGTAATTCTGAATACTGTACAGGAAGATGTGAAATGAGGAAGAGTTCAGTGCAGTTCAAGGATGGCAAAATATAGCGAAGGCAAACAGTAAGTAAGAGCTGGAACTGGAAGGGATGAGCTGAAGGAACCTAATATGAAGACACAAGTTTAATAAAGACAGGCAGAGCAAGCCGAACAGAGAAGCCTCATTTAAAGTGTCAAAATATATCTTTAGTTGTGGCCACTGACATAAAAATAAAAGCAAGGTATGTAGAGAAAGCATGAAAGTCGAGGGGTGCAAATCGGGTTCAAGGATGGGAGCGCTGAGAAAACCTGAGACTACAGAGAAGCTCTTCTGGGAAGATGACACCACCAACTTTAGTGCTTGTTGCTGCCTTCCAAGTACCCAAGGTACTGCTCCACCAGTGAAAGGGATCACAAATCACCTCCTAATCTGTTTAAAATGTGTTTAAATCAGACAGATTAACTTCACCTGGTGATGAACACGGATATGAGCTAACCAGGCTGGCTTTACTTGGAGTGCATTAGGGAATGCCTGCTTGGCCTCTTCTGACGGTGGAGCTATGGGCAGGGACCAGGGGCAAGCAACAAAACATGGTGTAGTTTTTAGCTAGTAAATGGTGCCTAGGCACTGGGGAGGAAACATTCTGGTCTAGGAGAACACATGACCGTGCAAGACTAGACCAAATCCAGACATGTGGAAGGATGCAAATTTCTTAAGGTTATGTAAGACTCAAGGAAAAAGTTATCATCAGCAATATAGAGTGCAAGAAAAGTTCATCTCTCTACATCTCACTGATATGAGTCAGGAACACTTTAAATATCTTTGCTGCTGGTGCAAGGATAATCTCTGCAGAGGTCTGTCTATGTCCTTGGGAGAAACAACAGTTACTGGCTGGTTAGTAACTAACAGGAACCGTAACAGAAGAGACTCCTGATTTTACTGTCTCTGGTCCAATAGAAAACTGTAATCTGTGCTACTTAAGCTTCATGTACTCAGCATTTGCAAATGCCAACTAATCAAAACTTTTACCAACACAAAAGTGAGCAAAGCTGAAGAGCAACTGCATGTAAGGGATCACTAGGACGATATACAGTGGCTTTCACTTCAGGGTAATAGCTTAATACCTGTGTTCCTTTACGGACTTGCATCAAGTGAATTGGTACAGTTAGGAAGCACAACTGAGCTTGCATACCATTAATTTACTCCTATTATCCAGCATGGGTCTGTACTCCAAGGCAGGCAGATCATGGGAAGTTTGTATTGCTTCAGCTATTGCTATAGCAATTCAAAGAGAGGGAACAAGAATTTTGGTTCTAAAAGTGGATACATTTTAGAAACATTAAAATGATGACTTAAATTGAAACATAGATATATTCTTGGTAGCCCCCTGTGTGGCACTCCCTGTAATTATAGTTGAGAATAATCACAAATCAACTTTTTGTAAGAGAGGGGCCACCCCTCCTGTGTTTTTAGAGGACTGCAGCTCTGAAACCTTTGCAATTGCCTTCATATCTATCTGCTATGTTACCATTTAGATTGAGGCTTTTATCTGACTCAGCAGGACTTATGCTGGTTAGTTCTCCACCATTTATCTCCTTATTTTGGATGCCTGTCATTCACCTTTCTGCGAAGTTCAGCTGAAACCAGTAGTGCCTTGTTCGTGTTACTGGTACTTTGCATTGCAAATATTAAGAAGTAGAATTTGAAATCCAAGTCATTCACAGAACATTCTTATAGAGCACATAATTTGCCAACAGCTAAATTAATTTTGCTTCAGAATGTGAGGCTGTGTACATGTGGTTTCTGACACAAAATGTTCCAGTGAAATCAATGGAAATCACACTAACTCAGACCCAGCTTTTTCAGGTCCATGAAGCTTAGTCATGTACCTGCTAATTTAGAACTCAAATGTAAGCAAGAATCTCAGCTCTTCTTTTTAAACAGTGTGAAGTTTCAATCCAATTTACCTTGTATAGATGAAAACATAAACCAGTAGCTGGTCTCCTCTGCACATACTAATTTAATGAGCTGGGGATTTGACCACGTGTATATACACGCTGGAAACCTGAAGACCTTTCCTTCCATACTGCATTAGGTTTGGATGCGTGCCAAAGAGCTATCTACAAGCTAAAGTGAGGAGGGAAAGGTAGTCTGGCCCACCAGTCAGCACCAGGGTCTAGAACAAGGGTGTGAGCCACAGGTCAGGGGTCAAGCACCATCCATACCCTCCAAATGACGACTGGTCAAAGAAATGCGTGTGCTGCTGCAAGCGGCACCACAGCCCAGACAGCTGCCCCAGAACATGTGCCAAGACAATGTCTGGGGTCACCACTGCTCAGCAGGAAGGGCTGCTCCACCCTTTCCCTCAGTTAGGAGGGAATCCAGTACAACACAGATGATCTCCTGGAAGAAAGCTCCAAGAAGAGGGTGACACAGAAGCTGCCTCAGACCTACATTTTGGCTCATTGCCTGGTGTATTACAAAACAAAAGACATTTGGGAGTTTTGTCTAGTAGGTCTTCAAAGTCTGTCAGAATGCAAAATGAAGTGGATAATAAAAAGACAGAGAGGATAAATAACCATGCGCAACCATCAAGTGTGCTTTGGCACCATTCACATTGCAGGACTTCTGTTGACCTGGCAGGACTGAGACCTAAAACACAGACTCCAAAAGAGCAGCCTTTCCTCAGCTTCTGTCTCCTGTTTGCCTTGTCTCAAAGACCATTGACCCAGAGGGATAAAGCCTTCCACTCATCATTCTCCAACCTCCATGCGCCTGAGTCCATTCATAAACAGCTCCCTTCTGCTGAACTCGTCTAAGCTAATTCTCTTCATACACTTGTCCAGGCAACAGCACATCAAATCCCAAGTTGTTGTTTCAGTTGTGCGAAGCGGTGAAAACAGATTTCTTGGGGCAGATGTTCTTGAGCAGGGAATCTCAAAACATGACTGCCAATGCCAGGTGTCTTTGGCTTCATAGAGGAGGTTGAGGTAAAGCTGGGAAAAAGCAGAATAAAGGTAATGAATAGGGGCGGGGTATAGAAAAAGAAAATGCTGCTGGAGCATTAATTCATCATTCACTACAAAAGCAGAGACTGCAAGACACATTCGGGTAGCGCTACTGCTGGTCACCTCTGGTTGGACTCCTCCCTGTCGACTACCAGAAGAATGAAATCTAGGCCAGATTTTGCCTAGGTGCCAAAGGAAGAAGGCAATTATATTAACCATCTCTATGAATCTGAACAACAGGATTAGTAACATCTTTACACTTGAAATTTATTTTTAAAGTGTGTTTAGCTTAGTTTATCAGATTGAGCTTATTAAAAAACCAAAAATCAGAAGTCCCGTAATGTGGGAACAAGTGACAGGGAGAGTGAAAAGTCAGCACATCCCCAGCCTGCGGGACGGGAGGGCCATCTGCTATCAACATCTAGGAAACCGACTTTGGGTGGAAAGTTTCCTTGCAGCCTCAGGCTTTCTTACGGTAACTGAGTTTAGCTCTTAAGCTCTTGTTCTATCCATAACTCTAGTTCAGAGCACCTCAGCTCCAGGCCTTGCCGAGAGCCCCAGCGTGCTGTCCTCTACAAGGGGGTAGTCCTCTCTGCTGGGGTCACTTGGTGGAGTCATGCTGAAACCAAAAGAAGCCGTAGGAATCCCTGCTGTCAGGTCCCAGATCACAGTATAAATAAAGCTTCTCCAGAAAACACACAGACAGGTTTTCTTCCTTGAAGCAAAGCCAGCAGAAATAATTTGATTATATTTCTTTCTCTCTCTCTCAGCCATACGGGAATGTCATTTATTTTGCCTGTTTTCATTATGCAGGGTCACACTGGACCCAACAGTGCAAGTATCCCCTTCGTTCTGCTGGTGTTTGGCTTCTTATTAGAAATGTTATCAGAAGGCAAACACAACGTATAGGAATGTTTGCTGTGGAGTAACGAGGTTTTAATACCATACCATGCCATGTCAACAACTCAGAAGTGTTTTAACAGGTTAAAACTATTTTTGATAATTACAAAGAAGCTGAAAGGAAAAGCGTTCCCTCAAGCTGACAACATACATTTTATACAGAAAGAGACAAGATATGAGACCATGAAAATCGCACAGACACAAATATTTGAGATATAACTGAGGCAGAACAATATATTAAAATGATCATTGATTGAGCAACACGGGAAGAATTCTCTCAGTGGGAAAAAGGTCTTTGCAGGTCTCTGAGAAAGCACAACAGATGCCATTTTTGTGACAGTATTTAACACTTCCACCTGAAATTTTAAAGCCACTGCTGGATGTTGATGACTGTCTCTTTTGATATAGCTATTGTTGGGTTTTTTACAGATAGAGAAACCATGCTTCAGACTAAGAGACTTTCGTAAGGTCAAACAGTGTCCGGGACAAAGACAGAAACAGTCTCGTTGTCCCCAGTCTTATTCTCAATCTACCTCATTAACAGGTTGTGCAGCCGTGAAAAATGATCTCTTCCCTGTGAAAAGGTAGGTTTTGCGAGGAAAATAACGTTCCACCTGTCTCTCCCGCTGATAGTAGCAACAGTGAAAACTGCATTCTGCAGAAAAACTGCCGATGCAGCCCTTGTAAAAACCCTCCAGATTCGTGTGCAGATCAGAAATTGCCGGCGCGCTCCCAGAGGGCCATTCCGGCGCGCCCGACGCCACGGCAGAGCCCGGGTGGCCGAGCTGCACGTGCAGGCGCCGTGCCCGCGTGGGGCGAGGCACCCCGAGGCCGGGCCCCCCCGCTCTGCACAGGCCCGCGTTCAGGCAGGCCAGGCCGGAGCCGCAGCCCCACCGGGCCTCCCGCACTGCCGCTAAATGGAAGGCGCCGACACGACCCGCAAGCGTTTAATTACTCCTCGCTGGGGACTACGGGAAAGCCTACAACAGACCTTTCGCCCTGGGATGCTTTCTCTGTTGCGAAAAAGCAACAGAAATATGTGCTGCTCTGAGGGCTCTTTCCCTGCTTAAGCGGCCGCTTCGCCATCCTCCCGCTTCCCTCAGCACACCCCCTCCCTCCCAGCAAGCCTGCACCGCTCCGGAGGGCGAAGCCCGGCTCTCGGGCTGCCGACGCACGCTTCTTCATGTGCCTGACACCCTCCCTCGGCAGGTCACAGCGGGTCGGGCCCAGCGGCTGCCCTGAGCCGGGCCCCGTGAGCGGAGGGTCTTGGGGGAGCCGGCCGTCGGCGTCCCCGGCAGAAGCCGGCCGGAGAGAGCTGGGAAGGCCCGGCCTCCTGATTCTCCAGAATTAAGACCGTGGTGAGCTGCTGGCGCAAGACCAAAGCTCCATCTGAAACGCTGTCGACAAGCCATCTGCGCTCGGCTCCGGAGGTGGCCCGCTCCGCACCGGCGCCGGGCGAAAACGCCGGGGTGAGCGGGGAGGCGCGGCCCCGGGCCCCCGCGCTCCCCTCCGCGCCCGCACACCGACGCCTCACGC
>Ga0065711_1038672_pt1 | contig 18520 bp, 7 predicted proteins | sample Hoacrofraction12_FD_59098 | JGI IMG/M metagenome (GOLD analysis project Ga0065711, IMG submission 59098) | Hoatzin crop microbial communities from Cojedes, Venezuela - Epithelial fraction 12 v2 (version 2) | ecosystem: Host-associated > Birds > Digestive system > Esophagus > Crop | place...
GTAATGGTTTTAAACTAAAACAGGGTAGGTTTAGGCTAGATATAAGGAAGAAATTCTTCACAATGAGGGTGGTGAAACACTGGAAAGGGTTGCCCAGAGAGTCAGTGGAGGCCCCATCCGTGGAAACATTCAAGACCAGGTTGGACAGGGCTCTGAGCAACCTGATCTAGTTAGCGGTGTCCCTGCTCACTGCAGGGGGGTTGGACTAGATGACCTCTAGGGGTCCCTTCCTACCCAAAATTTTCTATGATTCTATGATTCTCTGAACTTTAGCAGTTCAAAGTATTAGGTCAGTACTAAATAATGAAAAAGAACCTTACCAAAGTTGGAAAAAACAGCACGAGAAGAAAAGAGTGAAGAACAGAAAACTTGAATATGGCATTGTGAACTGGTGATGTACCTTCATCTTGAATGGTTTGTTGTATTCCCTGCTCCCTATCCCATCTCAGGAACAGATATTTAACAACCGGAAAGGTCAAGAGGAGAGTTTCAAGGCAAGACAAGTACGTGGAGAGAGATTACATAGAGTAGGATTCTTCAGCCTTGAAAAACACAACTGAAGTGCGACTATGACAAGTGTATAGGGTATCATGAGTGGCTTGGAGAACACAAACAGAGAATGACTTTGCTTCTCATGATACAAAACTAAGAGTCATCAGAAGAAATTAACAGGTGGAAGGTTCAAAGCAAAGAAAAATTGATTCTTCAAACAGCACACTGTTCAAGTACAGCATTCATTGCCACGGAACACAGCAGAGAACAAAAGTTTACAGGGGCTCAAAAAGCAATTAAATAAATCAATCAACATGTATGGTCTGGGTCCAGAAAATTCTTCTGTCCAGAAATTTCCAAGCCACAGACCACTGGGAGAGTACACTCCCATCATTGCCCATGGATCCAGGATCTTACACTCCTCCAGGTATCAGTAGTTCAGTCTTGGAGGAATCAGAAGGATCCACCGTGGCTATGCCTACATTCTTCTCGCTTGATAAAATCTTTGTGTGTACTGACGGAGGCGTTTCAGCCATTTTAGACAGCTTTGTCCCCATAGTCTGAGGCTATAAATTCATAAAATTGTAGAATGGTTTCTGTTGGCAGGAACTTTAAAGATCACCTAGTTCCAACCCCCTGTCTTAAACCCAGAAACTTTGTGAAAACCCCTGCACAGTACAGCCCAAGGTAAGGGCTGTGAGGGTTTGAGGACAGCCCAGTTAATTTCCAGAGGGGCAGTTTTTTGTGAGTTATCAGCAGCAGGAGATATGAAGATACAGTGGTCTCCACAACGGATGACTTCAGGGGATTTGGCTGTTAGACTCAAGCAAATACAAACTGAGATCTGCCAATTTTCTAAAGTTAATTTCCTCCGCGTAGAAGAAGACATACTAGTGCTACAAACAGCTGCTTCTTGTTGCATTTCTTTCCCTGCTCTAAAAGGGATTTCCTAAAGGATACTCGTACTGACTGAATTAATTTTTCCCATAATGTTTTCAAACTAAATATGTCTTTCTCTTGTCTAATGCTTCAGGAAAGTAGAGCTATTTTCCTTACAACAGTTTTCCAAGAAAATTCAGTCTTAGCTTGTGCAGAATTTCAGACTAAACTTTTCCAAGCATGGTATGGGTATAAGCAGTGAAACAAGCTTTTAAAATAGGATATTGCAAACAATTTGAAAATTGCTTTGTATTATCAGTCCTGCCCTTCAGGTTAGGTTGAACTAAGCTATGTGGAATACTTTTTTAATGAAAAAAAATGTTTAATTTTGATTCTGATAGAAAGAATATTAGAAAATACCCATGGATCATGAAGAGAAGCCTTCAATCTGAGTCAGAAGTGTTCTTGCTTTGGAGAAGGCTGTACCTACCTGCTCTTCTGACCCCCTGGTAAGAAGTCCAGTATTTTAGCCTAATTTTCCACTGAAACTGAGTTTGAGCAAAATGCCAGGCTGCAAATTAGAAGGACTGATACATTGAAAATAGCAAACGTTGTTATGGAGGTGGTAACCTCCAGCAGAATAGCCAAGCTGACAGCTGGGGATGATAATGTCTTAAACTACTGCAACAAGATTTGCTCATCTGTCAAAAACCTTAGAGAAACCAAATAGCTGGCAGACTGGGAATAAGTCATCCTTCACAGCACTTCAGCATTTAGTTTCACCAGCTGAGGCCCAAGTTGCAAGCTATTTCCACTGTATAATACTGTTCCCTGAAGCTATCAATTCTGAATGTCATATAAACAGCAACAGCCTTAGCGCGAGGATGTTTACTGCAGCCTGGTTGAGGCTGGGCATGGCATTGGAGAAGGAAGGGGCTGGCATACTTTGAAGTGACAGAAGGTAGTTTTTTCCCTCTGTTGCTCTGTTCTTGCAGCCAGGAGAGAGTTGCAGAGAGCAGGGAACACTTCTGCTTATTTCCAATGCTGGCAGTTAAGACGCTGTATGAAAAAACAAGGGGGGGCTACTGGTAAAAGTGGGACTGCTAGTATATACAGGAGGAAATGCTTTTTGCTCCAGTATGCAGTCATGCTCAGTGAATTATGGTGTAGGAATATCAGTCCTACATGGTAACTCAGACAATCCGAACAAGACAAAAGTAGCTTTGACTCTCCCATCTACCCTCTCCCACTCCAGCTACATTGTGCATGGTTAAAAGTAGTGATCGTTCAGATGTTTAGTTTCATTGCAGAATTTAACACCGAAATACCCCTTATTCTATATCCTTTCCCATACCCTGTGCCTCCCTGGGGTTCGCAAAGCATTCTTGGAGCTCTAGGTCCACAAATACCTGGAAAACTTCAGAAAAGGTTTTGCTTTCATCAAAGATGTGACTGTAAATGAAAAGCTGAGAGTATGTGTTTCCAAAACACAATTATTTCATTTTATATTTTACTTCCTGGTAATGTTGATATAAAAAATTCATTGTGAACTAAAAGCTAATAGTAAAAAAAAATTTAGTGCCTTCTATAAAAATTTCACCAGTTTTTCTACATACACATCTGCATAAAAAGGAGAATTTACCTTATAACAACAGACTTACTTTTTCTTGATTGTAAATCTATGCTAAAAGAACAGGTTAAAGAAAAGCCTTTTTAATCAGTAGCACAACAACATCCTGTAAAAGATTTTTAATTGTAAAAATACATGTTGTCGACAGATTTCGTGTACAGTCAGCTGGAATACCACATGGCTTTGTCATGTGCCCAAGCTCTAGGAACAAAAGCAAATGACTAACGTTATACAGCAAACTATCTTTAGGCATTACAGTAAAATTTTCATAAATGTTACAGATGACCACAACTTCGGTTCATGAATTTATCAATCAGATATCTTCTTCTGCCCTAGAACATACATCTTGATATAACTCTGTCAAAGCTGAACGACAAAGTTAGACCTTAGATCGCTAAATTCACACTTGTGTGTATATATATGTGTACATATATGTATAAGTATATGATGTATCTATATTTTAGTACCCAGTTTTATATAGTGAAAGTCTTGACTTCCAATACTCAGCATATTTATAAGTAGGGCCTGGAATTCCTTAAACTTAGAATTTTGTTCCAAGTTTAAGTATTCTAGGTTCTAACTTTAAAACCTCTAAATGACATTCCATAGATTGTTTCATATTTTTGTGTGACAACAGAAGTAGGAAGTCTGTGAAAGAAGAGACTGGCCTACTGAATATTCAATCAAGCAACATTCAAGCATATTACTGAGAAGCAATGGTTTCTTTGTCCTTTCCTTTCTTCTTTTTTTTTTTTAAGAAGAAGAATGAGAAACAAGATGTGAAAACAATAATTTTTACAGATATCTCAAGTAGCAGCAATGAACTACCAGTCCTGCAGTTCTTATATTCGGAATTCTGAAACAGATAAAATAAAATGGCTTATTTGTTCTCCAAAATTTGAAGTATCTAATCAAACAGTTGCTTCTCCAAAGTACTAACAGGTAGGAAAATTTTTTTCCATATTTTTAAATTTCCTCTTACTCATTCAAGTACAGGAGACAAGAAAATTTTATACCTGTGTTTGACTGAAACAAGAACTAAATACAATATGCAGAATGTCTGTGTGAGGTGGTAGGCTGTAATTAGCATTATTTTGACAACAAACATTGTGCCTTTCTCCTATCTTCTCTGCCACTTTGAATATCTCCTTATAGACAAAGCATGTCCCTGTATGTAAAAGAGATTCAGTTACCACAGTTTCTTCTGGCTTCCAAGGTGCTCCATGCTGCTAGGGAAAGTAGTCACGGGGTAACATACAGTCAAAGACTTAAATATATTACAACAGTGGGGAAATGCATTTCAGTACCAGTAAATACTAGTAATGTGAAATTGAAATGTCTGAGGGATGAGGGGGAGAGGAATTAAACATTCATACACTCTATAGGATTTTACATTAATGTCAATGATCTTATACGTCATTGCAGTCAATTAAATGGAGACCTCTGTTCACTATGCAGTTCCAGATACAAAGCAAATACTATGCTAAGTATGCATAAGCAACAGAACAATCAATGGTATGAAGGATATAATAAATACTTTACATGCAATAAAAATGCAGCTTTTCCATTATTCCTGTCAGGAATAATGTGTAAAGTATGCATAACTGGGTGAGAAAAAGCTCTTGCAAAGAGTTTGGAAAGACTGAGACAGCTTTTAGAATATTTTTAAACCAGATAAGGCTTTGTTTCCTAATGTACAAGGGAGAGGATAGTCAAAAGTCAAAAAACAAGAGAAAATAGTTTATCACCCAGCATGGGTGCAGCCAAACTGAGGAACTCATTATACACGAAGTAATTCTGTCCTAGAAATGAAAAAGATTCAAAATGCAATTGAGAATTTTATGTGGGTACAAAGAGTTATTGTAATACCCTGTGAGAAGGAGGTCAGATTACTGTGTCAAGACCTAATCCTTTCTGATCATCTCCAACCCAGCAGAGGCCAGAATTAGGTTTAGCCTGTGTGGGATAAGCAATTTCACATCTATCTGTAACAGGGCTTGCATGTCTCCCTGATCTAATATGACCCCAAGTCAGAATGAATACAGAATTTCCTCTGTCACATCACACATAAGAGGACCTACTAACATATTTACAGGATTGTTTAAAAATTGTTTGAATCTTTTTACATTTGAAAATATTGGCCAAGAGGCAAAAAATATTTACTAGTAGAATTTCTGTCTTGGAAATATTTCATTCTAGGAAAAACAGAGGATCTTTGCATTATAACAACAAATATAAGGTGCTTTTCAGTACATCAATACTCTAAAAGAGACTTAAGAATAGTCAAGTACTCCACAAAATTAAAAAAAAAAGTTTACATTCAAAAAGAAAAGGGGGATCTCTCTGAGTCTAAGCAGCAAGCTGCTAGACTGTCTGCTGGCACTCCTGCCCAAAGTACACATATGATCATAAAAAAGGATGCGTTGGCTGCCTACTTTCACGTCTCTGTTTTCATATGGCACTCAGCCTGTTCACATGTTGATTGGGAGCTTTGGTATAGGAATGTGTGCCAAGGTATTTTGAGTTTAGATGGGCAGCTTGCATAAACAACATTGCTGATGCCATATAATTCACAGAAAGTCCTGTGAACGTGCCAAAAAATCATAACAGCAGTTGGCATTCTATTTCATGGAAAGAATTGTCTGCTTTAGACGGGAAACAGAAGGCAAGCTATATCATGCTGCACAGCAGTAATCACACCGGAAGCCTGCTTTTTCACCACTGGATTCAGTCCTGGAGCTGAACATGCTTAGAGATGTGCAAGTTTCCATTAAATGGCAAATGTTTGCACTGGAAATCTGATTCACCCTCTCTGGACAGCAATATTATCTTCAGGTCCACAGCAGCACCTAGGGTCTCAGAAAGATTAAGGTGTCAGAGTCTCTCACAGTGTCGCACAGCTAAAGCCAGCTACCCTGCGACTGCAGGGAAGTGTTTCATCTCCTGCCTGCTTGGATGTATTGCAGAGAGGAATGGAGAGGAAATGAAGCCTCAGGAAATTGCCATAGTTTCCCTCCTCAGTCAACCAGCTGCATGTGCTACGACATGATTGCGTATTTGTGAAAACTTCCCTTGCATTTGTGCTATGGTTTTGCAGAAACTTCATCAGGTAATCCTCTTAGTCTAGTACAGTTGTGCACATTCCTGTTAAAAAGGTTATTAAAGGAGTGCCGTCAAAAGAAAGTAATTCCTCTGGGACAGACTGTTGGAAAGGAGGTTTAGGAGCAGGAGGAACTGAGCCACAGGACTTCATCCAGCTGGTTGAAGCAGGAAGGCTGCTGAGTGGAAAGCAGCAAGAAGAAGGAGAATGAACCAATTTAGTTCTGACTAAACTGAACATCTACTAACATTTTAGCAATTGGCTTTTCACAGGCTATAATTAATGGTTTTTATTTTATTGAGGTTTTTTTGCAGGACAGTAAAATATCTTTTCTATGAATTTATGAAAGACAATCTATGAATTGCAGTAAGTTAACACACATCTGTGTATTCGCACTAGGCAATTACAGTACTCACATATTTATCTGTATCTATTCTGTTTTTTTTTGATATTTCATATTCACTCTGACATTTAGGTTTCCATTTTCTCCTTTGTCTCACCTTCTCTGGGATCAGATGAGCTGAGGCTGAAATCTGCTGTCTTAAGCCGAGACAGGAGAGGAATTAATTAAAGTAATTAGTAACATCCAGCTTCTGTTCTGTCACTCTGGATATTAGTAGTTGCTATCCTCTCTCACTATAGATGTGCTTAGTTTTTCTTTGTCATCTTCTCCACAGCACAACATCTCTGTGGACTCTCTTAGCCGGACAAACATTTATTTATGGCAGTGTTTAAAACAACGCTGGTTCTCACAACCTGTCTTTGTGGTCAAGTCCTGTGTACCTGGTACTCATGAACAAGACTCTATATCAGAACTTGAAGTTAATGAAAGATTCACTATTAACTTAGCAGGAGTGGGATCACACCAGTGGCTTGCACTAGTACTCCGAGCTCATGGTCAGCCTCCCTCCTGAGTTCGATGGACTTGGGATTGTGGTCTATCTGATCAGGGAAGACCAGTGGGAGGCATTCTGCAGAACTGTCAGAGACATTTTTGTGTACTGGAATTTGAAGTTGGCAAAAATCAGCGATTTAGAACTAAGCCAGTACTGAATTACCCTAAATTGTGCCTTTTTACTGGTATTTTTTTATTCAAGCCTACTTTGCTTGTTATAATAACCACTTTGCTGCAGCATGAAGATCATAGCTCTTAAATGTAGCTTCTGGACAAAGATGGATAAAAAGCAGTTCTTATTTTATTAGATGGGATTGTGCTAACCTCTGGGTTTGTTATTTTTTTTTACTGCAGCATAGATAGATAGTTATATTTAATAAATTTATTTTTTATAAACTAAATATATTCAGCCTTGTTTGAGGAAGAAGCATGTATTGATTTAAGAAAGCACAAACATAATATGTCGTTTTACATTCTTCTAAGCAGTTAGACATAAGCAGTAGGACAGAGCTCAAGTCTTTCTTGGGCTTGTCCCAAAATGAATTAAAATGGCTTATCTACAAACATATAATTATGCTATTTATTTAGCTACAGGTTATGCTGTCCTATTTTTGGTGATGGAGGTAGAGTCATTTTTCAGAAAGCATTGCAATTAGCATGGTTGACAGCTGATGTCTCTGTCTCCAAATCTTTGTATTGACATGTGATGTCTATCTTAGCGACATGCTTATTGTAGCTTATGATTTATGTATCCTTATTTTGCATTTAATTGCTATGACACATCGTAATCGGAATCAGAAACCAAAACTTTAATCAGTCCTAACAATGCTTGAAAAAAAACCCCATCATTTTTCTAACTCTTGTGCACGGGGAACTACACAGAATCTCCTGAAGTGCGAACCAAATTAATACGACTGCTGGATTTGCTACCTTACCGTCTGAATTTTGCGTAATAGCTAATGTGTAAAATTTTCAGTGCTTTCAGCAACCAGTCTGCTGTTACTAGGAAGGCAGGAGGCACCTTAAAGCTAGCTCTGCTGCCAATAGCTGTATATCATTACTGGTGACAGAATCCTTCAGTCCTGCAGGGATTTGTTGTCAGACTGAGCTGGGCTCAGAAGCTGGCATAATGTTGCCGTGCTCCGTCTCCAGCTGATTGTCTTCTGGATAGTTAGGACTACACACAGTCATTTTAATTTATTTTTTTTTGCATAGAATGGACCAAATTAGACATGATGTACGTGGGTGGATTCACAGGGAAACACTGCATCCAAGCAAAGGAGGAGAGCACTTCTTCCTCAAAGCAAGCTCAGTACAGCTCAGCTGTGTTTCTCTCTGTAAAATCCAGTTGTGGAAGCTAGAGTAAGGGAAGCAGCTGTATGAACTGTAAAGTAATTTGGGATGTGGTTATGAAAAAATAATCTGTTAATTTCTTCCCATAAATAAGAAGTTACTGATAGTATTAATAAACTTTCGACACTACTGCGTATAATTAAACACATCTTTAATTAGTACATAGGATTTATGAAGGCTGGTTTGATGGCATGGCATATCTGCATGACAGAGTTAGTGTTTCAGGTTTAAAGTGAATGTATTCAATCTGCGTTTTCTCACTGAAGATATAGAAAGGATTGGGAAATTTGAAACTGAAAAACTTATTTTCAACAACAGGAGGGGTTCATTAATAAAGCAGACAGATAGTGTAGGTACGTTGGCTAACACTGTGTGCACTTGTCAAAACCAAAGCTGGTCAACTCAAATTAATCTCTTTCAGAGATATGAAAACAAGATTTGTGGATATAATACAAGTGAGCTCAAGTATACTTGACTTTAGCAAGGTATTTGATGCGATTCCACAAAACTGTTTTCTGAAGAAAGTGGGAGAATAAAAATTAGACTGTGGTCTTGAAGACAGATAACTTATAAAAGGAAACCAGAAAAAAACTCCACACAAAACAGAAAATCAAAATAATCCGTTCCTATGAAGAAGAAATATTTTCAAATTGAGAACTTGAACTTCACCCTGAGAAGGATGTAATTAAGATCAAGCATGTCTCAAGTTTTACAGTGTGTAAAATGAACCGAATATCATTGCTTTAAAGCTGTGTGGGATACTGATTTCTGAAGATCAATGCACTTGGCAGAAGGATACATTATTTTTTCAGAGAGGATAAAACCAAGTGCAGTGATCTGAAGAGTTATTCGGCGAAGCTATGTGGTTGATTAGATACAATAAGGTTCTGTGCCAACAAAGATCTATGATTTTTATTTCTAGTTTCTTTGAAGCTAATCAGTGCTTTGCCACTGAGTGAAGCAAAATAAGAATCTCTTCCAAATATCCCGTGACCTCTTGCATAAGCCATTTAAAATCCGAATATCTCACATAAATGGAAGAACCTCTGAAAAGGGTGGTATGAGTATTAACTAGAAAAGGATTGAAGTATAGATAAAAAATAGGAGAAAAATTGCTCAATCCTCGTATGTGTCGATGAGCCGTAATCACATATAGCAGGCCTATTGGAGTGCTTAAGAATTGTTTCTGACAAGGGCTCTGCTGTATAGAGACTGTGTGATCTAATCCTAGAGCAGCCTCAGATCAGGAAAAGGAATTTATGAGCCTTCTGCTGCCGGATCTGTCCTGACTGCTTTAAAGACACAGGTAATAGTAGGATCAGGTCTGGGGCAGATTAAAATTAATTTTCTTCAGAACAATGGAAAGGACTTTTATACTTCCTGTGCTGTACTGAATCTTTCAGCACATGGCTATTTTGTCTGTAAGCCTGCTCAAGAAAGAGACATTATTTCTTTTCTTTTTATAATGGGAAAAGTTCGGGTTTGGCTCTCTCTTTATATTCGGGAAAAAATGTGATATTTTAGTTCTAACTTTTTTTAATTGCCCTTGGGTAGGAATCAGATACAGAATGTTGCCACCAAGAAGATGAAATATTCAGAAATAGAGGGAGCAATGGCAGAGAGCTGCATTAGAGGCTGTAATTCAGCTTTAACTGTAACAGCTCAGTGTTAGAGCCTTTCCACATCCATGGCTATAATTTACCTTGATTTTATAGTTTGAACTTAATGTCCTTAAGTACATACTGTACATTGATCTTTGCTGTACTCAGTGATAATAAGTGGCTATTTCACTTAAAATATTCTTTGTGGAAATGAGACGTAGTCAGTTTAATAGCAATTAAGAAAGATCTAAGCAAAAAGACCAGGGTTTTTAGGGTTTTTTTTCAGTGATACAATGATATTTCAGGCACAACAAGAAATGTCTGGAGCACAAAAAAGAAAAGTTGCCAGCCACACTGTGTGTGATCTGAGGTCTGCGTTGTACCAACCGGAGACCTAAGTATTTAGATCTGAGCTACATAAGGAAATGTAGCACTGTGCACATGTCTGACACAAACTAGAATCAGGATCATCATCAGACAGCAGACCTTTTTTCTTCTTTGTTGTACAAGGATAGAGATTACTCTGAATTACTATCAATCACATTTGCTTAAAATGTATTCAGTCTTTAGCTTTGTGTTACTGAAGTTATATAAAAACTTAAGAGGGATAGATTCTGCTAAGAAAGAAAACTTTCAATGACTGATTTATTATTTGTCCTTTCTACTTTATCATCAAATTTCTCTGTTGTTTTTTTCCTAAAACTACAACTTATTGAAGTCTTAACCACTAGCAGGAGGGCAGAATACGATATCAGGTACCGAATGTCATCTGGATTCATTAGCCAACATTTTGTAGCACCCCTTAACCATGTGAACGAGAACATATTCTGGGGGCAGATGGCCAGCAGGGGAAGTTTCTCCACATGAAATACAGGCAGATGTTGTGCAACTCCATCCTGTAATTATCTGTCACTCCATCTCTGGTGCCAAAAGAAAGAGGAAAGCAAGAAGGAGAACATATATGAGGTACAACATACAGGACTTGAGCCCACTTGGGCATGATTTTTGGTTTCCTTATAGCGGGATGTTGAGTTAGACCAGAGCTCCAGCCACTCAGCAAGGCTGGCTGGATTGAATTACCCATGCCTGTCTATGATACCGTGGCTGTCCAACAGTGAAATGAAAAGTCCAGCCCAACAAAGTCTCAGGAAAAATATCCTCAAAATTAAGATTTATGTATATGCACTCATTAAAACTGAAAAAAAAATGACACCCACAAAAATTCAGTTGCCTTTATGCTTCATCAGAAAACCCTGCCTACTTACCAGGAAAATGATATGCAGTGACTACAGAAAGTTAATTTTACTTTAAAGAACCCCTCTACTAAAACCCTCGACTTTGTTCTTTCAGTTCAGTTTCTGACTCCAGCAAACCCTGAATAGATGCCTAAGATTCAGCCTTTTCAGCAGGAGCAAAGAGTGGATATAAATAACAGACATTGACTTGGGGAATTATAATCATGAGTGACGGTCTTGAAAAAAGAAGCAGAATAATTTTGCATAAGAAAATTATTTTTCAACAGGAGATATAAAATAATAGGAGATCTTCCAGTGGCAGTACTTGATTGCTACTAAACTTACTGTGTGTTTGTCAAAAGGAAGCGGACAGGTGTTAATGAGTCCCTTTTGGTCTCAGTCTCCTGACAGTGGTTTCTCTTTAAAAAGCTTTTCTTCTTTCGTTGACAGCCAGTGCTTAGGTGAGACAATTTTGTATATAATGTAAAATTCCATTTTACTTTCCTGATCCTCACTCCAGATAGCAAGCAATGGGGAAAATATGTGATTTTGAAACAAAGTTGGAAGACAGGGGATGGGAAAGAGAAAGAAAAGGCAAGAAGGTGAGAACTCAGGAAGGATGAAGAGGATGTGTGTCTTTTAGCCCTGGCCTCTATATGCCAATTACATGGCTAGGCAGGAAGCAAGTGGAGAAATCAGGTGAAGGATCTATATACCGTGGTGGGAAGAGCACTATTCTTCCCATCTTCTCTCTGTGCTGTATGGCTCAGAAGGCAGCCTGAGAGTTGGGAAGAAGGAGTTGGAAATTCCAGGGTGACTGAAATAAATGGGCAGAGAATGATCAGGAGCTAGAAAAACTGCATGTGTCATTTGCTGGGTAGGCCTGGTTACAGAATATGATCACTTTAAAAACTTTCATGCCAAAAAAATCTGATGATTAGGTATCCAAATTCTCTCACTGATGCATGTGAGGGAAAAATAAAAAATTCAGAGTCTTTGCTACAATTTTTCAGATAATTTCTACAGCACATTAGGGGGCAGATTTTCAAAGTTATGCCAAGAAATGTAGCCGTGTGTCCTCTCTTTAAAGTCGCTCAGTTAAGTCTCAGTGCTTTGAAAATGTGCCCACCCTCTCTTTGGGAGGTGGAAAGTAACTTTTTTATCCCTTTGAAAGTTTTTTAGTTCTTTAGGTGTCTTTTCCCTTTCTGCTTTGTGTTTCACGATTTACTCCCAAAACACTGTACTTCTTACAGAATTTTTTATATCTTTAACTGTGTTTGCAGTATCCTTTCAGAGGGCTGTTACTGAGATTACAGGATTTTTGCTTTCCTCCATCATGGTCAAAAAGATTTTTGCCTCTATTTATTTTCTACTGATAGCTTACGGGCATTAGTCATGCTTTGCTCCAAGACAAATGTCTAAACTTCTTCCTGAAATGACTGTCCTTACTGTTAGAATAATGCTATTCATACCTTTAAATTTAATTGAGTTTGAATTGTTAAAGCTGTGTCAGCATTTTCATTACAAACCACACAATAATTGAGCAACTACCAAAAAAATACCCAAGATACCATCATATTATAAAGTGTACAATGACATTAAAATGGTATGAAATTAAAACAATCTGTACCAACACAGAATTAATGAATATTTATGCTCTGCTCTACTTTTCCTCAAACTCTTCTTGCAGAAAATAAGATGATGTATTTCTCCCAGATTTTCAAATCTATCATATAAAGAAGTCTTATAATGCTTTTTTTGTATTGTCCCTGTACATTCAAAACTAATGATAGAAATTCACAGCAGTTATTTGCGTGGTTGTAGAGAAGATGATATAAAATCATAATGCCCCAAATATTCCACTGAGAATACTACTAATGAGGATATTTATGTAATATAGGATGCTGCAGAACTGACAAGTAACAAGAAATAAGTTAGCTGGGTACTGTTTAAATAAGGTGGAAAAAAGTATCAAACGTTTGCCTGATTTTTTTAAGGCTTCAATTTAAACTTACAGTAAGGATATTTCATCTTGCCATTTTAAGCATCTAATTACAGTTGCCATCCTTTGGCTTGGCATCTAAATCACAGCCTGATGAGCCTTATTTTTATACCAGGAGACATCATACTAGGAAAGGTCATGATCTATGTAATTCTTGCTTTGTTTTACTGCTTCAGCCTATCATAATACGAAAATTTATCAAACTCTAATCATAATTCTGTTTTTTTAACACATTTAAGAGAATAATTAAGGCCAAATATCATGTTACCTAAATTAAAGGGAGAGAATATGAATCATTTCTTTCACTTCTATCCCAGTAATCTAGGGCAACCACTATAAAAGTCATAAAGGCAAAGCGCACTGCTCTGTATATGAAGGAAGAAAAACAACATATTTTTCAATACAAGTTACTTTAAATATTACAAAACATTTGAAAATAATCCCTCAGCTGCTTCTTGCAAAGACAAAGATTAATGAGCATAGACCAGGAACCGCTCTCTCCTCTGCATGTTGAAGAAAAAATATTCTTTACAATCAAATTTTAAAAGTAACTGGGGCCCTAACTGTAACTAGCCTAATTGAGATGTAGTGGAAACAAAGCACTTTAAAAGGCAATTTTGAAAATGTTTGTTCCTGTTCCTCTTTGTTTCCTAAGATGTCTAACTCTCACAACTACGTAAGAGAAAGACTCTCTGATGACCAGCAATCTCTGACAGAAACAGGTTCCCACTGCATTGTGGTGTGCCCTGGGGACACACCACTGCCCACCAGTCTAGGCTGGTGTGCAAGACCACCTTAAGCTTTGCAGAGATACTAGTTCGCATCCACAGTGCTGACCCTGCTTCCTTGCACCCTATAAATACCCACATTTTTAAATGGATACTTAGGGTGCCCAAAGACGTATTTAATAGTGTTGACACATTTCTCAGCAGTACCCCAGAGTTAGACACCTAGAGGCTTTTGCAAGTGCTGTTAAATAATGACCTGCTTGTAGGACTTTTAATAATTGAAGCCTAAGTGATTTGTTCACGTCATACTGGGGGAGAGATTTGGGATGTCTCATGGAGGTATGCAGTGCCACTACTACGTCCAAAACAAGTCCAACAGGCAAGCAGTGATGACACAGAACTCACCGGTGACCTGTGCTCTTCTGCTTCAACAGCTGGAGGTCAGGACATCACAACTGGCAACAGACGCCTGTGTTTGGGCACTTGAATCACTGCCCCAAAGACCAGGGCAGGAGAAGTGATTGGCCACACATGTCCTGAGTACCAAATTCATTCTCAGTCATTGAGGCACCTTTCCTCATCACAGTTAGGAATCCTCAGGAACAGCTAAAGCATACTGGCGAGTACACAAATATGTTTTAAAAAAAACCTAAAGATATATCACCATCTGAAGGGCCCTGGGTCTGCTTCAGGTCCCATATCAACATGTATTAGCCTTTTGATCTCACAAGTCCTAGTCTGTCAATTTTTGTCTCAGAGAAAATTATTCATAAGTGGGAAAAGGATAGTAGAACATGTTCCCTACTAAAGAAGGAGCAGCTTGCTAGCATAACTAAATGGAGCCTGGTACATTCATGCTTCATTATTTCCACCGAAAGGAACACAGTATTTATTTGCTGAAAGCTTATCAAGTCCCTCAATTTCTGCTGAAGCTTGGTAATTCCAAGTACAATTTTGTACAGGGAATTTTAAACTTTTACTGAACTTTCATCTTGTATTAAAGTAAATAAAACATTTCAGTCTTCCAGCTACATTACACTTGAAAATGAAGGTGGAAAAAAAAACATATGTTAAGAATAAGATGGCAATGGGTAGCATGGATTTGACTGCAGATCGACTCTGCATCATCTTGCTTACCACTGAACTGAATCCTTACTTTGGTGTAGCAACGATTAATATGAGCACGACAACAACAGAGGAGAGGGCAAGGCAAAGGTATGTATATACCAAATCCATGTCATTGAAGTGCACAATGGTGAGTCTTCAGCTAGTCATTATTTTACCGAAAATTTTTTCTAGTAATCAAAACAGCTGTCACGACTGTTGCGATAAATATATAACCAAAGCAGTCAATTCAGACCTAGACTGCATACTGCTATATAAACTATTCAATAAATACTTATGAATAATAAATACAGTTACATAAATCTGGACCTGTTTTTATGCAATTTGTGAACAAAAGAGAGCTAGATTTATCACATTGCTTGACAAACTGTGATGTGAGGATAAGGTTTTTGATTTAGCAAGGCACTTAAGCATGTATATAAACTCTGCCACATTCTCAGATCTGATTAATGTCTAAGTCAAGCACATGCTTAAATGATTGCACTGTCAAAAGCAACACTACGTTCCTTATGAAATGTAAATTAAAGGTGCCAACTTGCACAGGTATTTAGTTACTTTTTTTTTTGTTCAGCTTATTGCCCTGGCTGACTTAAAACCTGGTGGCTTCAGCTCCTATGAAAATATCAGAGTGACTCAGTCCTTCACCACTAGAAGAGATTTGACTTACCTTGAGGTAAACTAGCAAGCTTCAACACAGACAACTCAGACAAAGATAACAGCATTTCTCTACAGCTCTGCACAACAGAAGCCAGAGAAAAATTGCTCTAATAATTCAACTCACAAAAACATGCATATGCAAGAAATCAGTGGACTTACAGTGATTTATATGAGCTAAGGATCTTCCTAGTATTCTCTACTATACTTCTTGATTCAAACATAAAATTGTGTACAAAGGAATATTTAGCAAAAGTAAAATAATCAACAAAACTATGAATAGCATAGGGGCTACTAGAATTGTTTAGTAACATTGCCTTTCTTTCTAGCCATAAGACTAAATGCACACATAAATCTCTGTTTGGATGCAGAATTAGCAACATACTCAAATGATTATTCTGCTATTCATTTTCAATTGACATAATGGAGTTAATAGTCATAGCAACTGTACATATAAATACAGACAAATAAACTCTTGTGCATTTTCATACACAGGCTAGGGTCTGTACTTAAAAGAATGTGGAGAACATTCCTCAAACATTTATTTTAAAGATAGCACTTCTAAGCTATCATTAAAGCAGCCCTAGGTTTAAAATAGAAGTTTTATAAGTCTTTTCACCTCCCAGCTGCAGAATAGGTAATTCATTAATTATTCTGAAGCCTAGTATTCTGGCTCATATGAATATCAGATCTGTAGATAGCAGACATTCAATTTTTCTTTTTCTTGCTTGGAATTCCTCTATAAACTTTTGGAAGCATTGCACAAGCATCCTGGTACTCTTAGGCACATTTGCATAACTGTTATACATAGCATGTACTTACTGTGCTTAATAAAAAACTAATTTCTACGTGGTAGATTTTCAGGGAGTTCTTTGCTTTTACAAATGGTGGGTTTTATCCAGGCACTACGTAACATATCCCTTTCCCTTCCTGTAGGTTGCAAACACCTCTTAATGCCAAGTAAAATCTTACTTCATGATTACTCACCACTGTTCCCTGGATGAGGTCCCACCACAGGGCATGGTTTTCTCAAAGTCCGCACTCTCAGTAGGAACAGACAAACTGATCACAGGGTAGGGCTCATGCAGACAATGTATCTGCTGTGCAATTTCTGTAAAGGGGCTTGACTGAGCAACTGAGATAGATAGAGAAATCTTCTGCAGCTATTGAGAAGCTGTTTAGATAACGTATTTCTTTTTGCAACATTCACAGTCTCCTTATTAATTATACAAAGACATCATGCCTGTATCTATACAAATGTACTGTGAGGACCCTATTGTCTTACAGAGATGAAATACCTAAGACTAAAATATAAACAATATTTCATATGTTACGATTTTTAGAGGTACTGATATAACATTATAAGTCTCAATTTGCACTTAGATAGACTTAGACTCTTGTTATACTGGTGCACCCAAAGATCCAGAAACAAGTGACAACAGACAGAGTAGTGCCAGTTTATTTCCATAATCTAAGGGCAGAGCAAGTGACAATAGAGCAAATGGTCTTCTCAAGAAGTATTAAAGACTCCCAGTCAGTGAAAATAGTTAAAACCGCTACAATTTCATGAGCAATTTTCATGCAAATAATAATTTTTTATTTTTTTGTGGTCTCTTGTTTATATCAGATCATTTGAATAGTTTGGAGAGTCCATCAAGATAAGATTTCCTGAGCTGAAAATTATTTATTAGAAAAATATCTATCATCTTTGGATGACAAGACTAAAGTAAAGACAACAATACACTTGCCACATCATTGGTGGCAAACCATCACTAGGGAAAGAGATGTGTGCTTTAGGGGAAACTCTGCTTCAACTGAAGGCAGCACCATCTAATTTCAAGCGAGGCTTCAGATTTCTTTTTTTGTAACCAGACTCCTGTGGCATGAGCATGCTGAAATGATTATTTTTTCCTCCCAGTGATGGGTCCCTGATCAACTTCTGTTCTCTGTAATGGGAAAGACACTCATGGGTGACTTCTTTGGATTATTTATGGGTTTTCTGGTAAGAAAACATCAGCTTCATGGGACACTAACATTTCTTGCTTTTAGGCAAAATTTTAGAGAACAGCTGCAGTAGCGTTAAAAAAATATTAGTACTTAAGCAGTATAATGAAAACAGCAATTTTCTCATCACTGTCTTGAAACCATTAATTTAATCATTGTGATATTATATCTCTCTATAAATAACAATAAAAGCAGTTTTCAAAGTAGATACATGTTTTACATGTCATGAATTTCATTTTCTGGAACCTAACGGAACTCATATCGGTTCTTTTCTCACTTAACCTAAAATGAGATAAATCTGATTTAATCTGAAATGAATAAGGCAGCAAGTGCCCAGTATCATTTTATAACTGTCAATAAAGTGATGCTATTGCTACTTGTAATTTCCATGGAAAAGCAATGTATTATCATACTTTTATAACAAAAAATTGCTTTATTGTATGATTATTAACCTATTTACTGAAAAGAAAGTGTCAAATTTTGTGAAATATTACAAGCCAAGAGACTTAAATTTAGTTCTGGAAAATTAAGTGATTGTACTGATTCTTATGCAAACATTCATCACTTCATAATTAATTGTTACAGGAGGAAACATAAAAAAAGCAGAGGAACCTGAAGAATTTCAACAAGGGCAAGTGCAGGGTCCTGCACCTGGGGAGGAACAACACCATGCACTAGTACAGGCTTGGGGCAGACCTGCTGGAGAGCAGCCCTGTGGAGAGGGACCTGGGTGTCCTGGTGGACGACAGGTTAACCATGAGCCAGCAGTGTGCCCTGGCTGCCAAGAAAGCCAATGGGATCCTGGGGTGCATCAAGAAGAGT
>Ga0065711_1010837_pt1 | contig 18518 bp, 8 predicted proteins | sample Hoacrofraction12_FD_59098 | JGI IMG/M metagenome (GOLD analysis project Ga0065711, IMG submission 59098) | Hoatzin crop microbial communities from Cojedes, Venezuela - Epithelial fraction 12 v2 (version 2) | ecosystem: Host-associated > Birds > Digestive system > Esophagus > Crop | place...
GGGTATTTTGAAGCAATGTATTTTGAAGCAATGTATTTTGAAGCGGTATAGTCTCTTGTGTTTAAAAAGCAGTGAAAGAAGCCACTCACAAGGTAATAAGAAAAAAAGAGACGTAAACGAGTGAAAGAATGACAAGCTGAGAGTTGGATCCTTGAGTTCTCTGGTGGAAAGGTGCAATGTTGCCTTTCTCCCACGGCGTGGTGCTGAGCGAAGCTGCGAATCGGCGAGGCCCGGGGATGGAAGTCTCTGAGGCTGCCAGGAGCAGGGGCATCATCTCCCGCGGACCAGGAGCCGTTTGATGGGTATTGCTGGGATGTGCTGGGAGAGGGAGGGAGGGAAGGGGCCTCGCAGCTGCTTGCTTTCTCTCTTTTTTAGCCTGTTCATAGGCTGTGTTATCAGACATCGAGGAAATGGTTTGCTATAAATAGGATGAATGGATTAACTCTTCAGTTATTCTCTCACTTGAGCTTTTCCTTCTCGGTAGTAGATTATTCCATTGCATTACACATCCTCGAGAAAAGGACACTGGCAGCAAACAGGGCAAGACACTGGAGTGTTGGGTTTTTGTTGCTAGTAATATACTTCAGCGTCAGCAGTAAATCAGTAAATCTGGCCTCACAAGAGTGACTTTTAAAAGTTGTGGGGTACTGGCTCAAGTCTTTCTTTTTTTGTCACTTTATGATCTTGTTTTTCTGTTTTTGTTTTCTCTTCCTTTCAGCGACTGGTCTTTGTTGTTTGTTTACTGGTTTGGTGTCTGTCAGTCCAAGACTGTGGCTTTACAACTGATTTTACTCGCGGCTGATCCAGATACCAACCCTGGGCCCCTCCCAACGGTGCGTTATCACCTCCTTGCTGGCATTTACCACCCCAGCTCTTTATTCTGCTACAACAGCAGTTTACTTGATTGCTCTGTCTGCTGAAGGTTTCTAATTAAAAAATCCATTTTATGGTGGGGATTTTACCCTAGATACCTTATGCTACTCCGCTGTTCTTAAATTTAGGATAACATTATAGGCCTGTTCAAAGGAGTGGAAAAGTAAATATTAGTATTGAGCAAAGCTGAGATAAATGTAACTTCAGCAAAGGGTTAATTAAGTGATAATTGATAATAGGAGACAAATGGACATTTCTGTTCCCTATATATGACCTGATAGATTTCCCACATGTTCCCTGCAGGTGAAAGTGTTTGTGACCAATAACAATATTATGTTCTAGTTCCAGGCCAAATTTCGGCAAAGGAACCTTACAGCTCTTTCCAGGAGTCTGCTCACTGTCGTAGACGACGTTTGTTCACTGTCAGAAGCTGCCATCCACACGGGACGCTCCGTGATGTTGTCCCCAGCTTATATTGCTCACAGGCTGGCTATTTGAATCATTTCTGTGTCTGCAGACAGGAGACAGCCTTTCTAAGCACACTGCGATGCTGATACGCTGGTATTGTCTTTCAGGAACCAAGAGGTGTGATTAGAGCTTCCACTGATTAAAACTCTGTGTTAAAGATCACTATAAAATCAGATTTTTGACAAATATATACATGTTGTGTCAGGATTAAGTGTTTACCCTGAGCAGTGAATAACAAGGTACTCCTCTGCAGTTTAGAACTGAGTAACATTGACTGTGCTTAGTATAAAGTATGGTTGAGCCAAGATTTCAAATTATCCCTTTTCCAGATATCTAAATTGTCACTTTTTAGTATGGAGGTACACCTGTGACACTTCTAGATGAGAGCTGTTGAGTCGTTGCTAATTAATTTTTCATAAAACTAGGGGTTTTTTTCAGCTCCGAATGGAGAAGACCGTGCAATGATTCCTAAGTCAAACATATGAATAGAGATTATGTATATTTTCTCTGAACTGCTGATTATAGCAATCAGTTATCTAATTTATTTTGTGTTGGCTTTCATAAATAAGAAAGACATTTCTGAAATATGAAACATGATGGATTTTTCCTTCTTTCAGTCCCAGTGTACCCAAAACGGATTTGCTGCTCTCCTAAATAATTTTTTTAGCACGAGCAAGCTGCATTGTAGATAGAGGAAAACACGGAGAGTCATTTCTATCCAATATTTTCCCAAAGCTTTCCTTTCTTCTCGAAGCACGTAAGCTTTGAAGTTCATGTAGTGAAATCTTTGGGGGCTTTTTGATTGTTTGGTGGTATACTAGTGTTGTTTTGTTGACAGAACTGAGCAAGATGGAAGTTGTCCTGGTATTTTAAAAATAAAAGAANNNGNATTCTAAACAGAAAGAATTAGTAAGAATGTGTATGAATTTATATTGGTTAATTAATATGCCATACAAAAACGGTGAAGCTAACACATCTTTATGTTAAAAGTAGGGCACTGTGGGTTTCTATTTGTTAAATCCTTTTATAAGAAGAGCTGAAATGAACTTGAAGCTGAGATTTCAGATACATGTGATGATTGCTGAAATATCAATCTTAAGACAAGCTTCGCGTTTCCCTGAATGTATCAAATATAATGATAATACCTGATATCCTTTATCCAACCTCCTAAATTTTCTTGGACATAGTAGTAGCAGTACTAGTCCACATAACAATTTAGAACTTGTTTGTAGTCCTTCGTACCCAGATCTTGACTGATGGGTAACTGAGATGTTTGTCTCACTTCACATTGAATTCTCAGGGCATTCCACCAGTATTCTGAACAGACTCTAGAAACCTCTGTACGTACCCAGATTAGTTTTTTCATTTGAGAGCGTCCTTATTGTAGGTTTGGAATGTTGCTTCTGGGAATCCAGAAGAGTATTACTGAGAAACTTAATTTAGAGTATGATTACTGGATCCTGTAAAACAGAAGTGCCTTTCTGGTAAAACTTCAGCTGATTTATGAGGTATATCTCATTGATTATCTTTCAGCCCGTAGACATTTCAATTTTATTGGTAGCATTACAATGTGGTCTAACTACATGGTAAATTAGAAGTGTAGTTCATCCACAGTTATTTGTCTGCAGCTATTCAGGAACTTTGCCTAAGACAGAAAGATTACCAGGTTACCTGTTTTCCAAGGATTTTCTTTTTTTGTGTGTGTGTATTTGTGGGACTTGCTTTCTGATTGATTTATGCTGTTTTTTCAGCTATGAAAACGTGAAGGTCTTTAAGATGGCCTGAAAATGCCGACTCTTCTCCATCCATCACTGACAAGTGTATTACTGCCCAGAATAGCATGCACTTGTAGCTCCATCTGGTAATCAGCATAAACTTCAGAAGAACTCAACTATCAGAATAGTTGCCAATTTTTATTGCTTTGTACTCTTTTTCTTAAATCTCCTTTAAATGTTTGTTTTGCACTCTCTGTTGTTCCAGAGCTCAGTAAAGTTGCTGTAACGGCAAAGAGTTAACTCCTGGTCTGGTTGCCACTGCAATATTTGGAAGTGGCTTGACCACTAAAGCAATTTCAGAATTTTCAGGTTTCTTTGATGGTCACAGAGAACAATATTTTGCTTTGTGCTTTGCCATTCTTCAGCTTTTTCATGTGAGATCCAAAATGGATCTGAACTGCTATGGGCTTTTGTCATTTTTGGTTTGTTTTTTAAGTAAGTGAGTATTTTAGTAAATTAGATATGCAGCCAATTAGGTCACATAGTACATCGGATCTGTGCTTTTAGTTGTATTATCAGGGGAGGCAGAGTTGCTGTTGATCATAACGTAGAAATTCTGTAAATGCCTTGTGAGTTTAATAATAATATGAAAGTAATTCCACTTGGTCTTTTGGCACTTCAGTTGCTTTGGAATCCAGCCAGTATTTCAGACCTTCAGTGACTATGAGCAATTCAGTGCTGCAGGCCATTTTTGGGTTTTAATAATTACTGTGGGTGGCTCATCTTTTTGTGCATATAGATGGGATATACCACGTCTCAAATGTTTTGCTTGAGAATCATAAAAACTAGAAACATGAACAGCAACCTTTTAACATTTATTAAAATTCATGTGAATGGTCAGAGCAAAAGAAGGTTTTCTCTGCTAGATTAGAACCACTATCAAAACATTCCTGGGGCAGTCTGTCTTTCTGCAGATCTGTTTCCCATTAACGATGATATTTCGTCAGTAATTACTTTAATTTGTTTGCCCACTGCTTGTGTTGTCCCCAAACTAGTCTGGCACTAGGTAGCTCTCCATCTTGAAGGCTATTTGGAAGTACATGTTGGATCAGGGCACGGTTAGTTTAAGCCAATCAACTAATCAAATATATCTAATGGGAAATAGTATGTGATAAAGCAAGCTCATTTGTTTATTGTAGATTGTGTTGGTCCTCCACCGAAATACAAAAATTCTTGGAATAGGAACACTGATGCTTTTTGCACATGATTATTTCCTGTTTCAGTTAAAAACAATTTCTAGTAATGGCAGGAATAATCCCTCTCTTATTTGAACATCTTTCTCGATATACCTTACTATTCATTTCCATTCAGTGTTTTCTAGGATATTTATACAAAGGCCTATTAATGCTAGCATTGTTGGGAATAACATTACTATTATATTTACCCAGTCTTTTCAGGCATCTATGCCAAGGGGCACTAAAAAAGGGAGGAACCTTTTGGATTTCATTTGCCTTCTCCTGGCTAGGAGTGAATATTCAGTCACGGCGAATGAATATGCTGTGGCTGTGAATTATGGCTGGGTTGCTCTTAGAACAGAGTCATATAATTTTTCCAGTTCTGGAATTGCAAATAGAGCTTCAGTTCAGATGTCTGCACTGTGCTTTTATTTTTGGCATGGTTACATAGAACTGAACCAACTCAGGAGCATGTATACATGTAATATGGGCATACCTAGAAAAAGTAGAGCTGCTCATCTTATTCTCTTTGAAATTATCCATAGAAGAAGGTTTTGTATTTGTCTTTTTATATGTAGCTTTACTGATGATGCTCTACGTGGAGTTGTTTTACAGAATATACTGAAAATTGTAATCAACAAAGCTATTCATTAAAGATGATGCAGAACTGCTTTTGCACTAATGAAATGTTGAAGATCATCTCTTATAGCTAAAGTGCATTTAGGTATAGGTTGCAATTCGTAAAACACACTACACTGTGAAGCAAATAAGGTTCCTTTGTGTATTATATACAGATGTGCAAAAGCAAGAAAATAATAAGTTTATGCATCAAACAGTATCAGCGGTTGAAAAAAATTCAGGTCTGTACAGGTTGTCTCTGTCAGGAAAAGCATGAAATCGTGTATCCTAAGGGCAATCTCCCCATTTATTGACAAAGAAATAAAAATACTCAAAAAAACAAAACACAACTGTTCCCTTACTCACAAGAAGGTAAATTAATTTTCTAGGATTTCAAGAATTCTGGTCAGCCCTTAAACCAAATAAAAGTAGTTCCTTACGGTAATCCTGTGAGATCACACAGTTTTACAGGATCACTGTTTGGTGGGAAAGCCCTTCCAAAGGTTCTTGCCCTTCTGTAAAATTGCCCGCCCTCTCAGTGTGGTGTTGAAGCCATGCTGTGTACATAGCGGAGATGGAGATAGGAATGAGCAGCTGGGGGCAGCAGAAACAAGGCAGGAATGCTTTTAGCATGGAATTGCAGCCTGCGTGCTTTTATAACTGCATCTTGATGTTACCTTTCCTTTATACTTCTAGAATTTTGTTCTTATTTTTCTACCTCCCTCCCATTGAAACGATATCCAGAAAAGCTGCCCTTATTTGAGTGATATTTAGCATAATCTACCTGTACTTTAGTGATATTTAACATAATCTACCTGTACTCTTCTATACAAGGCCTGCTCTTCTCTGTTAATGCTAGAATTGCCACCGCCTTTCACAGAAAATGCTCTGTTTCCCAGCAGGACTGCAGCCTTCCAGTAACTACTGTTCAAACCCTTTGATCTGACAGAACAGAGCATCTCTCCATTTCCAACTGTACCTGCAAAATCCAACTCTTTGTATCAGAGGAGGAAAATTGAGGTTTCGAATAGGTAACATGATGACAGAGAAGTAAAGGTTAATAAATACCTCTGGGAGAAACCCCTTGTCCTCCAAGCTGAAAATAGTGAAGTATATTGTTAGTGGTTGTTTCCATTAGACAGGACTATCTACATCCACGTGGAAGAACATTCACCCAGAGCTCACTGGCCGCATCTGGTGTCCCTCTGGGGACATAAATTTTCAGCTTGTGCTTTTCCCTGCTGAAAACGTCTGCAGCCACGTAAGGGTTGTGTTGGGGCTGTTAGAGCGACGTTTTTAAAAGATAATAGCAGGGTTATGTACCGCATGCTTGGAGCCTGGTACGTGAGGGTGGGGGAGACATGTTGAGAGTAGTGGTCTGCTGAGGGTGAGTCTATTGAAATAGTGCTGGGGGACTATGTAAGGAGGACAGAGCCAGCCCTGGTGTCATCTTGTCCGTACTGCATTTAGGCTGACGTCCTTGGAAAAAAATACCTCTGGACTGCACCGAAGCTATGTCTTAGAGGAACTAGACAGTCTGCTCCAAAGGAGAGCCTAAGCAGAACTCTGATGCATGCAGAAAGATTAATCCAGGGGATCTTGGGAAGAGCTGAGAGCTTGCATCATTTGGTGATAGATATTAACTCCATGCACACTTCTGATTATCAATTATGCATACATATAATCTGTGAGAAATATCTGTTATTTGTGGGTGCAAGGACTGATTCATAAAGAACATCAGACAAACAGATAATTTTATGAAGAGTAGGATATTCAAAGAAAAGTGTGTCTAGGGAATATTCAGAAAGATCAAAAGCTTCTTTTCTTCATAATGCTATTAGGCACTGAAAATAAAATAATAAATTTTGCATCAAAGTACCACACTGTCTCACTGCAGCATGAATAAAAACTGATCTGATTTAAAGCAAGGTTACTGAACTGCTGGCCTGTGAACTGTCTGGCCTGAAGGAGTTGTTTGTCCAGGCCTGTATAATTTTGATATAGTTATGCTGAGCATCTAGTTCTGCAAACTAGTGCTGAGCCTATCCATCTCCAGGAAATGATAAATTTGATTTTTAGGAGTCCCAAAACTCGTACCAAGCCACAGGTCTTAAAATGCTAGGCAGCCCTGATTTAGAAAATAAGCTATTTTGTTATAAACAGTGTAGCAACTGCTTTTGCTTTTAAATGGAAATAATATAATGTAAAAACAGAATATTGGGCTGTTTGGTATGTCATGATGTAATATGACAGCTTGATGTAAAATAAATCGTATTATGCATTGACAACATCCAATAACATATGTACTGTGTACATGTGATAGGATGAGATAAAAATAATAAATATAAGCATGAAAAAATTAGTTTTAACACAGAATTTAAATTCTATTTCATAGGAAATATTGAGAGTACTCAGATTTGTTCTGCAGTGGAAGGAGGTCAGATTTTGAAATTCCTTTGTTTCCTGTGAGGTGGAAATTTGAAGTGCTGATCAGCTCTATTTTTAGGGGAACTGCAACTGATTAGATCTCAGACTAATTAGTAGATCCTGTTTTCAGAAATGCAGGAAAGGAAACTGTCACTTTGAGTTCCTGAAATTAGTTTCTGTATGCATGATGCAGTTTGTGCATCTTTGTAGTCAATCTACTCGTAAGTCAATCATCTGTATGCATATGTAAATTTGTCTTGGTTGATTACCTTTTTTCCCCAATGATAAAGTAAGAGATATATAAAACATTGCTTTCTTCATTGCTTTTGCTCCTACAATAATCTGTACAGGAGAAATCGTGCTAAAACTGAAGTTTTTAGAGAAGTCAGAATCCCAAACTATTAGGCTGTAATTACTTTGGATGTCCGCGTATTGTACAAGAGTATACATAATTAACTGAAAATTATTCCGCTACAACCTTGTGTTCAGACTGATTCACCTGATTGCCCCGCACACGATTTTCAAGGTTTGACCTGTCAGCTTCAGCTTAGATAATTACATTGACAAAGATTGTTAAAGCTGCTACTGTGCAGTTTCCTCATTATAGACAATGTCAGCAGGAGTTAAGAGATTTGTGTTTGCATGCTTTCAAATTCTGATTAGATGACATGTGAATCTCAAAACTTCCAAATAGTATTTCAGGTTATAATTTATCTTTGCCTGTAGCATGAAAAGAGAAGAGCACGTCAGTCTAGTAAAGTACAGGCATGTCTGGTGGGCATTTTTGCGTTGGTTGGTCGGCACGCCTCCGCTGATCTTTTTGTTGCTATTACACCGAAAGAGCAACAACAGCCCCCGGAGAGGCTCTGAGTGAATTATAGCCGATGGAACTGGAACTTGGAAATACTTGCACAGCAGTTTATAAAAAATGCCAGTGTGCTGAGGATTCATTAACTCTCGTATGTTGCCAGTCGCAGAATCCCACCTTTTTCTCTCCTCTAAGCCGCACAGGCCAACCTGGTGCCTTCATCTGATGTGCTCAGGCTCTGAAATAACCTACGGCAACAAAGGCAGCCTAGTGAAAAGTTCTGCTACGTTTTCAATCTCAGGATCCACACTCTATCTTTGTCCTTTGAAATCTTTTAGAGAAATGTAAGGAGCATGTCAGTCAGTTAACGATTTGGAAGTGCATCAAGTACATCCATTTTTCATACAGAGTAAACTCTTGCCAGGAAAATTTAATAAAGTAATTTGCTGAAGCAGAAGAATGTTGATAATGTTGGATGCGTTCAGCACATCCAGCCAGCATACAATACTGGCAGCTAGTTCTTTTTCTAGATAAACAGAGGATCTTGAATCTAAATGTTTAAGTGATTCATATGTGCCTACTTTAAAAAAAGCCAGCATGTGGGATATCATTGCTTGGCGATTAAAAAGACATCGATCCCCGTGGTACCTTACAAGGCATCTTAGAAGATTTTCTGTTAGCATTCCCATCATTCCAGATTTTCATCCGCAATGGCAAAACTGTGTTATAGGAAATTTCTGTCAAGTATTGAGTTCTGTGGTAAGTGCTTTGTCGTCAGATGATGCTCATCCATAAGAACCAGAGGCTTTTTCTGAAAGAGGGTGGTTCTGCTGAGTGTTTTAGCGAGTTGTTTAATTTTCAGTTTCTACTTATTGCTGTTTTGAAAAGTGTTTTTTGTTTTAATTGGAGTGAAAAATAGTTGAGACTCAGAAGACCTGATGAAATTTGTGGTTTAAAATTTTGGTTGAACCAATCCAACTGCCTGTTTTGGATACCTGGTAAAAGAGGAAACAGGGATGGATTTCTAAGTTGATTTTTTTTCCTTATTTTTAGATTTTTCATCCCAATGTAGTTTGAGGGTTCATTTTGGCATCGAAAATAGCTTCAGGACTGCCTTGAGGTTTCCAAATGATCTGACAGATGTGGCTTTCTGGCCACTGAAACTGTCAGTGAAACTACTGACTTTTTTCTGTTGTGGGCATTATTCTTGCATCTCTGCAGTGGTGATCTGATTGAGGAATGGCATATGTAAATGTTTTGCATGAAATGTTGTTGCACTGGTCCAGCAGAATCATGGCAGGTAGGACATGTAAGGGCCAGGAACAAGGAATGTTCACAGCTGGTGTAAGGGGCAGATCTTCAGACAATATTAATGAGCAGCTGTGTTGACTTACCTGGAACGATACTGGCACTGCATGAAGATCTCAGAGGATAATGGTATTTTAGAACTCTGTCACTGTTGTGAGAAATAACTCATCATCAGCTTTTTCTGATCTAGAGATAATTTAGTAAGGAAGCTGCATCAAAATTGAGATCAGGATTTCAAATAATATTGGAATATGTCAGTATACTTATGTGGGTAGAATGGGAAATCTGGATTAAGAAATTGTATAGCTATACATGCATGGTGATTACAAAACAGGAATGTGAAAAGTAGAAGGATATGAGGGTTTTCAAGTCTTTGTTTTTCTGCCATATGTCTATGGTAGAAACCTAAGCCAAAGGAAGCACAAAAGGTGATTTTGTGTTTTCCCTCGTGCAGGGATGCATAAAGCCCAAACTAGAAGTCAATTGTTGTGAATCAGACTTAGCTGATGTGATAAATGGCAAATGAATGTGCTGTATCCAGAATTTACTAACATGTCGTAATCTATGTATTCCTAATGACTATGTTCACATAGCTATTTGTTTTAAAAAGCTATGGCAAGCAAACTATTTTCTTTCCAACTTAACCCGTGGTCTTTCAGGTAATTTGATGCATTTTTATGGTCCTCTTTTTTTTTCCTGTAGGTGGTTCTCTATCAAATGAGGTTTGATATTATTACTGGAAGTTCTAATCCATCCAAGTACATTTAATTTTTATTGTATAATTTATCTGTATAATCATGAGTTGCTTTAGACTGTGATCCTTTACATGCTGGGACAGCAGGCCAACAAGTATTAATCTTTTCTAAGGCAGGAAGGTGAGAAAGATACCCAATCAAGCAAAACGTCGAGAAATGGCCTTAGAGGAAACACCTTGATAGAAGCTGCTAAGCCTCTGCTTTGTTAGATTTTGTTCTCTTCTATTTTATTGGACTATATCTACAGTAGACTTACATGTATATGCATAATTAAATTGTGTCAGACTAATTATCATAAAAGCCTTATCTTAGCATTTTACAGCTGTAATCTTCAGCTGTTTTAGTCTGGATGATAACTTGGGGAAATGCCTAGTAATGAGGCAGATTAGTGGTCTAAGTTCTAACTTGGTAATATCCAGCCTATTAGAATATTTTCTTTTCAGTGATCAAATAACCTTGATAAATTTAAATAACCTTTAAGTAGTTTATCAAGCTGGCAACTTTAATTGCTCAGCGAGTAGTTAGATTGATACGGAGGCACACTGAGCAAGTTTTCAGCAAAGGCTGATTTCATGGACATAATTTCTCACTCCTTCGGTTGCTGAGAGATGGTGAGGGCAGTGAGGTGAGCGCTTGTTTGAGCAGCTGCTGCCAATAATGTGCTTGTCTGGACGCTGTGCTAGCTGCTGGAAGTGCCGTAATCGTATTACCACCGTATGCGCTTTTCTTTGGCGCGGAGGGAGCTGCAAAACCTTAAACCTTGGATCAGCTAGTATTCTGTTTGCTGTTGAAAACAGACTTTGGGCAGGCTAAACTCGTTGTAGGAGTTGTTTAGCAAGCAAAACATGGCGTGATGTTTTCACTGCAGCCTTTCAGATCTGAAAAAGGTTCAGAAATGGGTCTGAGTTGTGCAGGCGTTGTCTGTACAAGAGAAATTCAGAGTTGCCTGTTCACGTCACTCAGACCGTGAGTGACTCTAATCCGCTACAAGGTGTCAAAATCTGGCTATTGCCTACTTCACTGTTCTGGAATTAAAACACATTTTCTGACTTGGACCTTTTGTCTAATACTCTTCTTTGGGAGACAAACTGTAACCAACTCTATGTACAAGGTCCTCTGGAACAGGGTTTGAGTCCTTCCCGGCCTAAGGAGTCCCTGTCTCATTTATGCTCTTTCAGAGTTCTTGTTCAATCCTCAGAAAGAGGATTGTAGCAGTAAATAAAATAACTTCTCATATACAACTGCTTTCCTCTCTAAGGACTAGAAAATCTCAAAGGAAGAAGATTTTCCAGTCTGATAACAGTCCTTTTGGATCTGTCTGCAGATTTTTCATAGTCAGGATGATGGCAATTACATAAAGCTTAGTTGGCTTTGTTCGGTGGAAAAAACGCACCATAGATACATATTCTCCCTCTTCTTACAGAAACAGTGGTAGTTTTTGACAGCAAACAGTTAGTCCAGGTACAATGTTAGGATAAAGTGCCTTATTCTGCATTGAAGCCAGCTGGGTGTCTCTGCTCCAGTGCTGCGCATGCACATCCTGGAGTGAATATGGGAAAGCAAAGGCCTGGGTGGGTTGGTTGCAAGCTGTGATACATCCAGAGTAAGAAAAAGAATTGCTGTTTCAGATTTCTTACTCGCACGGTCCTGTTGTTTCATAGGCTTGAAAGAGGAGAGGAGATGGCTGAACTGCTTGCATTTGGTGTTAAAAGTTATTTTGTAGTTGTGCCAGTAAACTCTAACTGGAAACAAGAGCTGTACTGTCACAGGTGCTGTAGTAGCTCACCTCTACCTCCAAGCGGTCTTAACATCCAGATAAGAAAACCTAACAGCATTAGGAAGAAGCAGATTTAGAGGTGAAATTACTTTCCTGAATTTGTAGATCCAGATTGTCCCACTGAATGAAGCTCTGCTTTCAAGACAGTAGCAGTGTCTGTCCTCTTTATTTTTTCCAGCCATGTGTTCCTTGGGTAATTAAGCCTAAGTGAAGTTTAGGGATGAAGTTTTCAGGTATCTTTGGGAAAGCTATTGTTATAACGGCCTGATTATGCAAAACAGAAAAGAAGATTTTCCACTTTGCAAATGCCAATTAACTTTTCCAGTGGCTCAGTGTAGGAGTTCAGCATGATTTCTGTATTTTGAATATAAGGATTGCTGAGAGATTAGAGCCAACATGGATTACAAAAACCTAGGTATCATTCATCTGATTCCGTCTTATTATTGTCCTCTCTTCACAGTTGTGAGTTATCCGAGCATAGCAGAGATGGTGTTATATGAGTGTTTCATTAAAGGAAACAGAATTGCAAATGCAACCTTCTGTTTTTTCGCTTGGAAAACTTGCTCATTTTTCAGTTTTGTTTTGATTTAAATATTTTTCTTCAGGAGCATGTCAGATGGAATTAAATTAGTCATCAGTGCTGTACATGTCACTTCATTTCATGTCCACCACATCTCGAGTTAAACACACCTAGCATTTTTTATTATTCGTTCGCAAAAAACTGCTACATTCATAATTTGTGTTTCCCAAAGTGTAGCCAGTGAAAGGAAGTCCTGCAGCGTGAAATGCTTCTGCACTGATGTGAAAACATGAAATGAACTCGGAGTTTCTGGCATAGATGGAGTTTAAATATAACTCAGCATGATTGAAAATCTACTCAGTGTCCTACATTCCCACTTTAGGTTTCAGTTTATACTAGGCGTGAGTAAGTGTTCTTAGCTGCATGAATAATGCATCGTTTTCTTCAGCTCAGCTCCTTCCCTTCACATGTTTATTCATTTATGCTGTTTAAATGAGCAGAAATGCTCATAACAGTATTCACGGGTGTTCTGACAAGCTGTGGGACAGATCAGTTTCCTCAGGCTTTAAAAAAGCACAGAGCTACTTACCCGGAGACCACCTTTTCAAATGCTCATTTATATTTAGTTGCTTACCCAGAGACCGTATTTTCAAATGCTCATTTATATTTAGTTGTCATGTGCATTCAGTGACAGAAGCCCCCTTTCATACTTCTGTATCATTATCTTGAATAAAATTCTTGTAAATTTATATATATTTTTGTACAATATTTCTGGTGTCAGGAGTACTGACTGAAGTGAAGTAGCTTTACAACAGAACCCAAGTACACCCAGGGTTTGAGACCTGAGGGTGTTTTTTTCCCTGTAGACACATAATACCGCAATCAATCCACACCTTGTCAGAGCTCAGGGAGCCCAGAAACGAGGGATTGGAGCAACAGGAGGAGGAAATAGGGCTGCACTTGTCATGGCTAATTGTTAGACGAGCTGTACAGGTCTGTTCATGCTCATAAAAATGAAGCTGGGCAGAAAAGCAGCTCCGTCAGTAAGCACGAAGAGATGACTTTTGTCACTTCCTTGGCAATTTATATTTTATCATTCTGCAGTTGAAATGTCACAAGCTTGGTTTGTATATAATATCAGTCATTCAAACGTGCATAGGATACATAGTTTGCTACTGTCTGTATGAAGATAATTAGTATATTTCTTTTATATAATAAGGTTTAGCAATATTTATTAAGGTAGCACATTTTTATTGTGCTCAAAGCATAAATTTCATCTGCAAAAGGAGCTTTTGAAATATATTAGTGATAGGTGTGTGCCACACAGCCATCAGCTTCTGTGTGGCTTTTTCCTCAGTTTCCCAGTCATTAATATATTTTCCTCATCCCAGTGCTTGTGTTGTTTGTTATACATAAAGCACTGAGAAACACAAAGAACTTGCACACAGTGACACAAGAAAATCTGTGATAGAAAGGGAACTTCATTCGTACTACCTGAAGCCAGGTTATTGCCTGGATATTACAGTACCACCCATCACTTTTATACTGTAGTTGTGTCTGAAAATAATCTCTAAATTAGGATTTACTAGCTATTGGAGTTACTCAAATGAAAAATGTCAGAAGAATCTGTGTCTTACTTAATCTCATCCTCAATTCCCACGTTCTGTAACTGGTGTCCTGCAGATACCTCTCTGCTCAAGACTCTTGTTTCTTTGAAAAAAAAACCCCAAACCCTAAAAAAACCCCAAGAATTCAGCAAAGTTGTTTTTATGTTTGTTAGAAGTTAGGTTTTCTGTATTATGGCAAATGTAGCCGTTTTGCAAAATTTTGCCATTGTGAAGTGGGACAAAACTAGAAAGTTTTATAATTTAACCCGGAATGAAAACATGAATAATTCTTTCAGTTTCTGAAGCAGAATGTCTTTGGAATACACAACTAATTTTTGATAATATGGGGCAATTTTTCCAAAGGAAAAGTCCTGATTAGCTGTATGTAGTCTCTCTCCATCTTCCCGAAACCCATGTTTTTAATCAGTTATAGAAACAAACAGCTAGTCTGTATTTATGAAATAGTAAGGCTATATGAAATAGCAATGAGAGCCTTGAGCTGTGAGCTGTTGGGAACTGTTACTGTCTGTCAATTTAATAAGACTTTCTCAGAAATGAAGAGATTTTCTGCCAGTGCAGAATATGGATTTTCCGTCAGCCAAGCACAAATAGAAGTACCGTGGATTTTCAGAGAGAAATGTATTTAACATGCAGAATGAAATAACACAGTGGTTATTAAGGCTCATGTACAATTCAGTGAAATGACCTTGAAGAATGATAGATCCAGGAGCTAGAACCCCATAAAAATTTTCCCATTTTTCGTGCCTTAGCTCTCTTGCGTCCATCATCTTAGACTTTAGAACATATTTCTGATGGTTTTCCCAGTTCTTCTCCGAGATGACTGAGAAGGGGCCAGTTAGACTAGCGTGGCTGCATCCTGCGCGAGCTGAATCCCTGCTCTCCAGAAATAACCCGCCGGGACTCAACGCCTTGCCGTGTCTGGCTTACGGGAGAGCCACTGGGTAACAGTAATTTCTTGTTGCTCTTCGCCAGGGTTGGATCCAAACCAAGACGTTTTTAGAAAAGTCTGCTTCGCTAAGCTGCCTGCATAAACTGCGCTGTTTGTTAGTCTCCTTAGCAGCCTCAGACGTCAGAAGTATTCCATATCCCATCGCTCCTTCCTCCACGCACGTGCTGCCTTTTCCGATGAGAAGGCTTTGGCACAAGCTGCATGGAGCGTAGGGAAAAGCAGCTGTCTGAGATAACTGGCAGTGTAATGAATGGGAATTAACTACACTATAAGAGGAGTGCTGGACAAGCAAATCCATGAAAAGAAGGGAAGACCAGCCTTCGTGAAATAGCAACAATAAGAAAACACAATTTCTTTTTAGTAAAATTGTTCTCAAGACTATTTGCTCTGATGGAACCTTACTGGAATGGCCTTTATTTCTGGGAAATGAGGTGTGCAGCTACCCTATTCTGTAGGGGTATAGCCTTGTCAGTGCTTTTAAGGCCAAGTTCCCCAGCTCTCCAAATGTATTAGTCACATGAACATCTTTAAGACCATTCACCAGATGTTCCTTAAAGTGTCTCTAGTCCTTAATGTGCCTTCCAGGGCCCATATACATGTGGTACTGATGATCGGCTTTCGTAAAGGCCTCCACCTAGAGTGCCCAGTCTTCTAGCACGTACCTCAATGGTCCACATGGCGCAGCTGAAACCATCATTAGATGCACCAGTGCCCATGCTCTCTCACCCACTGGGTGCTTTTTTGTTACTGGGGACGAACAGGAGCATGCAGCGGTGATATCCAGCAAGTAGAGAGACTGTGACAATGTGCTATATATACGATATTTTTAACAGCTTATGTAGACTGTAATGTGTAAGTATGAGAACTCAAGCATGGCAGTAGCAGATGCAATTATGTCTTAGCAATATTTAACTATGCGATACTTAAGGGAGAACAAATGAGATAACTGTGAGATAACTGTGGTAGTGACATTGGATAATTGTAACTATTTATGAAACAGCTATGAAAATGGCAGTGGATAGCTGTGACAAAAGTTAGCAGCATTAGTCTTTGAGCCATGAGCTGCACAGCGTTACCATTATGGAAGCAAATCCCTGAGCTGCTGCAGTCCACGAAGGTCCTCAATAGCCCTTTCTTGGCCATCAGAGCCCACACTCCTGGCACACAAGTCCCCGGAATGTCCCACCCAGTATCCTGAGAGGGTCTAGGTGGCTGTTCTTCGCTGTCTCCATAGATTCTTAGTTACTAGGATCTTCAACACTGATCCTCCTCTGCAGATCCTACCTTGGTAGTCTTTACGTTGTCTTTTTATACCCTCGAGGTGCTGTGGCCTATGACCTTCTGTACTTCTCAGTGTGTACTTCTGTACATCCGCAGAGAGGTTATTCATTACTTCTGCTGAGTCAGTTTGATCTGAAGACAACTGGCCCCTGTGTCCTCTGGTCACCGTGTCCTCATCCCGCAGCTGTTTCTCTGCAGTGCCAATTCCATGAAGCCATCCCCCTGCCCTTGTTCCGCAGCTGTCGTAGCTGCATCGTTACTGCAATATTTTCCTGTATTTTATTAATGGCCTACAATCAGCAATTTGTTAAATTGATTCATTTTAGTTCAGCATCTTCTCTGTGGTTTTGTAGATATACAAAGGTCTCACACTTGTCACCACCCCCAAGGGGAAGAGGGGAGAAAACAGAAAGAATAGGGGCGAGAAGACTTGTGGCCTGCATTGGGTCTGGTGTGGAGCTAGCTGTGCCCGGCACAGGGCAGCGACTGACCTTTTCCCACAGAGGCCACCCCAAGAGCCCCCCATCCCACTGCAGGGAGCCCTACAGCTCTGTCAAGGACAACAGCTCCCATTTGTGGTGGAAGCTTCTCCAGCTGCAGATATGCACTGCTCATGGCTATACCTGCCAGGGCATGGATCCTTTCTTAGCAAGCTTCTGATCCAAAGGAAAGGGTGAGGGAAACTCACTGTGTATGGACACTTGGCTGTGAACCTGTGCTTCCAGTAGATGAACCCTTAGACTGACGACACCAGCTCTCAACTAGGTGCCTATCTCCTGAGCACACTTTTGACTTCTTCCCACTTCTAAATTGCCATGGGACATCAGACCAAGTCTTGAGGATCATCGTTTGGGATGATTAGCCTCAGGAGTTAATCCCACATCATGCCAGTGATAGCCTTTTCCTACCATCTTCCTGGTACCTGATGGGCAAGAGGCAGAGCACAACTGCAAAAGGAAGGATCTGCAAGTGCTTCATCGCCCTCGTCAAGCCTTGTTTTTCCCATGTATCTCACCACGATTTTCCTTGCTGCCACTTGTGCCTACTGCCCTTTGTCCTTTTGCTGTGCTGGGAAAATTCTGTCTCTGTCTTCTCTAAAACCCCCATTACGTGGCTGAGCATGGCAATGAGATCTCCCCTTGGCTGCCTCTTCTTGAAGCTGAACAAACATTGCTCTCTGTGTCTCTCCCTGGGTGTTAGGTACTCCAGCCCTGTAACTATTTTTGCTGGGCCCGTTGCTGGGCTTACTCCAGGTTGTCAGCGTCTTTGCTGTACCAGGAATCCCAGATTGGGTGAATTACTTCTGATGCAATATCACAAGTGACAAACAGCAGAGAGTAGTTACTTCCCTTTAACTTGCTGGCCGCACGGTTAAAGCACAGTTATGTTATCAGCATTCCTTGCTGCAAGGGCACGCTGCTCATTTCTATCCAGCACCTTGTCCACCAGGATCTTTTTCTGCAAAGCTGCTGTCTAGCCAGCTGGCCCCTGGGCTGTGCTGCTGCATGAGGTCTGCTTCTCCAGGTGAGGAACTTTCCATTTGTCTTTGCTGAACTCCATAAACCCTGCCAGACCCTTTTCTCCAGCCTGCCAAGATCCCTCTGAAAAGCAGCCATGACTTCCAGCATATTGCCTGCTCTCCTCAAGTTCTCCTTCCAAAATGCTGCTTTGTTTTTTTTCCCCTTTGTCCGTTTTCTACAGTTTTGGAGGGTGTGAGACATTAGTAATAGGGGCCAGCTGGCCTTTCCGTCAGGGAACAGTAAAGGGGGCTTTTAATCTACTGGTGTGGTCATACCCCCCAGTTCTGGGGTGACAGAGCAGCAGACCTAGCTGGTGCTCAGAGCTGCAGTGCTAGGCTGTGATGTGGGCACGGGAGAAGGGCGTGCGTGGGGTGCTGCACGTCCCCTTCCACCCTCAGAGCTGCGCTGCCGAGGCTGTGCTCCGGCTTTGGGTGCTGGGCGTCCCAGGAAGGTGGCTTCAGGAGCACTTGGGCAAGGGGCCCCATGCTGGGCTTGCAGTGGTCAGTGAGGCATGCTTATAAATATCTGAAGGGTGGGTGTCAGGAGGATGGGGCCAAGCTCTTTTCAGTGGTGCCCAGCGACAGGACAAGGGGCAATGGGCACAAACTGAAGCAGAGGAAGTTCCAGCTGAACATG
>Ga0065711_1038680_pt1 | contig 18518 bp, 10 predicted proteins | sample Hoacrofraction12_FD_59098 | JGI IMG/M metagenome (GOLD analysis project Ga0065711, IMG submission 59098) | Hoatzin crop microbial communities from Cojedes, Venezuela - Epithelial fraction 12 v2 (version 2) | ecosystem: Host-associated > Birds > Digestive system > Esophagus > Crop | place...
AAAGGATAGAAAGGGCGACCCTGGGAACTACCGACCTGTCAGCCTCACCTCTGTGCCTGGGAAGATCATGGAACAGATCCTCCTAGAAGACATGCTAAGGCACATGGAGGCCAGGGAGGCGATTCGAGACAGCCAGCATGGCTTCACAGGGCAAGTCCTGCCTCACCAACCTAGTGGCATTCTATGATGGTGTAACAACAAGAGTGGACAAGGGAAAACCAAAGGACGTCATCTATCTGGATTTTTGTAAAGCCTTTGACACGGTCCCCCACAACATCCTTCTCTCTGAACTGGAGAGCCAGGGATTTGATGGGTGGACTGTTTGGTGGATAAGGAATTGGTTGGATGGTCACAGCCAAAGGGTAGTGGTCAAGGTCTCAATGTCCGATGGAGACCAGTGACGAGTGGAGTCCCTCAGGGGTCCGTACTGGGACCGCTACTGTTCAATATATTTATCAATGACATGGACAGCAACATCGAGTGTACCCTCAGCAAGTTTGCAGATGACACCAAGCTGAGTGGTACAGTCGAGACACCAGAAGGAAGGGATGCCATCCAGAGGGACCTGGACATGCTGGAGAGGTGGGCCTGTGTGAACATCATGAGGTTCAACAAGGCCAAGTGCAAGGTCCTACACCTGGGTCTGGGTATTCCCAGATATCAATACAGGCTGCAGGATGAAAGGATTGAGAGAAGCCCTGCTGAGAGGGACTTGGGGGTACTGATAGACGAAAGGCTGGACATGAGCCGGCAATGTGCGCTGGCAGCCCAGAGGGCCAACCGTGTCCTGGGCTGCATAAAGAGAAGCGTGGCCAGCAGGTGGAGAGAGGTGATTCTGCCCCTCTACTGTGCTCTGGTGAGACCTCACCTGGAGTACTGCGTACAGGTCTGGAGCCCTCAGCACAAGAAGGACATGGAACTGTTGGAGCGGGTCCAAAGGAGGGCTACAAAAATAATTCGAGGGCTGGAGCACCTCTCCTATGAGGACAGGGTGAGAGAGTTGGGCTTGTTCAGCCTGGAGAAGAGAAGGCTGTGGGGAGACCTGATTGCAGCCTTTCAGCACTTAAAGGGAACCTACAGGAAAGATGGGGACAATCTTTTTAGTAGAGACAACAGTGACAGGACGAGGGGTAATGGTTTTAAGCTAAAATGGGTTAGGTTTAGGCTAGATATAAGGAAGAAATTCTTTACAGTGAGGGTGATGAAACACTGGAACGGGTTGCCCAGAGAGGTAGTGGAGGCCCCACCCCTGGAAACATTCAAGACCAGGTTGGACAGGGCTCTGAGCAACCTCTTCTAGATAGTGGTGTTCCTGCTCGCTGTGAGGGTGTTAGACTAGATGACCTCTAGAGGTCCCTTCAGACCCAAAACTTTCTATGATTCTATGATTAACTGCTGGTTATATTCTTCCTAATACAACCCAGGATGCAGTTGGCCTTCTTCAGTGTCAGGGCACACAGCTGACCTGCTCAACTTGTTGTCCAGTGGGACCCCCACGTCTGTTTATGCAAAGCTTCCTCCTAGACAATCATCCCCCATCCCGTACTAGTGCTTGGGTTTATCCCTCCCTTGATGCAGGACTTCCCATTTGCTTTTGTTGATCTTCATGGAAGTACTCTTAGCCCATTTCTCTGGGCTGCAGAGGTGTCCCTGAAGAGTAGCTCTGCTTTCCAGTGTATTGACTGTACCATCAAAAGTGATGTCATCTGTAAAACTTGCTAAAAGTGCACTACCTCCCATCATAATGGTCATTAAAGACACTATAAAATACTGGTTCTAGCATTGATCCCAGGTGAATGTCACTTGTCACTGGCCATCAGCTGGACTTTCCTCCCACTCTCTGAGTCAGGCAGTCCAGCCAATTTTCTGCCCACTTTATCACCCACATATCCAGCCCATATCTTACCAATTTGATGAAAAGAAGTCTGTGGGAGAATCTGTCAAAGATCATGCTAAGGCCTTGGCACAAAATATCCACTGTCAACCCCTTATCCACAGAAGCATGGTAAATAGATATATGAATGGATAGCTGGGTTGAATATTGGAAATAACTCTAGGTGGATGGTAGAATTCCAGAGATCATTTTGATGTAGACTGTTCAGGAGGGGGCAAAAAAGAGAAAAGAACAATTTTTTCGTATTGATTGATTTTTCTCTTTCAGAATTAGAAAAGAGGAACAAAGAGTCAAAGAGAAAAATGAAATAAAAACCATATGTCAGTAATGGTTGCCTTTCAACCTGAAGACATGCTTAATATTTTTACAAAGAAAGTAATATGAAGTCCAGTTTTTCCACTGTTTTCTCTGCGTTACTATAAAGGCTGACATAAAAAAAAATGTGTATAAACAAGGCTTAAGCGTTTGCAAAAAGAAATTAAGAAAAAGAAATTAATTAAATTCTAACTGTTGTGTGCTGAGTCAAAACTAAGAGTCAGTATATGCTATAGAGTGATTCATCAGGAAGCTATCTTATCTTACAGAGTAATGTAAAACCAGGTTATGTGAACAGAAATAGAAGTTATTTTTTTTCATATCTGAGTCAGAACTCTTTTCAGACCAAACAGTTTATCTACATTGTCAATGCTAAAACAAAGGACTTTTTTATTACTATCTAGATGCTTTTACAAATGCTTTGTTTAAGAGCTTAAAGAGTCTTCCTAAACTGAAATTTCTTTAAAGAAAAAGCAAATAAACAAAAAATCCCACCTTAGCTCTGGAAAACAAAAATGGGGTACAATTCTCTTAGATTCAGAACACAAACCTCTTCAGAGAGCGTTGTGGCTAATACTTCTAACAGCACAAGTTCAGTGATGAAGTAGTGTCAAACCATCTCTAAATAGCTGTAGAAGTTTAAGATTAACATATTTATCAGCAAAACTTTTAAAGGATGTATAGTTGTGGTAAATCATCAGATGCAAGTTTAAGAACTCAAGAAAATATGGATTCTAATGGGGAAAAAGGAGCAGATCTTTACTATAAACATTAGAAAAAGATGTTCAAAGTACCACAAAGTTGTCATCAGAGAACTCTTAGCAACAGCTTCCAGTATATCAGTGGTAGAAACATTAAGTAGCAATGAACCATTTCTCTCAGTCTTGCTTTATAGTCCAGAAGACATAAATGCCTTGCTGGGCCAAACCAAACTCTCTGTGAATCCCTTTGTTGGCACTTCAGCAGCTCAGCTTTGAGTCAGCTCTCTGTTTCAGGTGATTGCTTTTTTTCTCTCAAGAGTCTTCCATTGTTCATTTCTGTTGCCAGCTATTTGCTTGATGTTGTGCTCATTCCCTTCCTGCCCCTGGTCCCCTGGTAGTTACTCCACACTTTTTTCCCAGATGGACATGTTCAGCTGTGTTTGCAAAGGGAACCAGTTTTTCCACCTCCAGAAGGTCCCAGCAGACTGCAGCAACTGGGACAAGAGAGACAGGCATCCCTTACTGCCTTGTCAAGGTCCTTTTCAAGAAAACCTGCAGAGAACAAATCAAGTCCTTTTACAATACACTGAAAATTAGTCTTGTATCTGTAGTTTAATTCCCTTTAGGCAGTGAATATAAGTAGCAGAGGATCCTTATATTCTAGCTGAGTGCTCTGATCTTTGAGTCATTTGATAAAGGGAGGAGACTATGATTTCATTAAAAATGACTGCTTTCAGTCCCTCCTGTTATAAAGCTCAGAACTTCAAAGAGAGACAGTCCCTGCAACTAAAATGTCTAATTTTCATAGTAAATATGGTTTCAAAATTCTCTTTTTGAGACCGTTTGACTAGCTGATTGAGTAAGTTTAAGAAATATAATATTGGAAAATGGAGATGCGTCACACCCTGCTAATTTTAACTCCATTATAATACCTACTATGTAATTCAGTCTCAGTCAGAAGATTACAATAAACTACATACGCTTGATTGAAATAAATGTCATATATATGTTGCTGTACAGATTTATGTAGACTAGTTAAGAAGATGAATTATATACAAGAAAACCAGGCACATTTAGAGTTTGTATAGACAAGATGGGTTGAGGTTACATAACAAATATAATGTCTAGGATTATTAGCTTTGAAGATGCAATACTGAGCATAAGAGCTCATATCTTTGGTGGTCTGTTGTTCTTTAGTGGCCTAGTTCTGATGATCCATAGACAATGCTATATCATTGTTATGAATGAATGGTTATGTCACTTAGAGAATCACCGTCAAAGGTATTTGCAAGAAGTGATTTTAATAAGAATTTATAAAATGTGATTTGACAAGGTTGACTCTATTATTTCTTAAATAAGTGGAATACAAAAATCAAGGTAGGATTAAGATAGAATGATTTATACAGAGACTGAAGAAAGATGTAAGGGATAAGGGAAACTCTCCCCCTGAGTCACAACATTCAGAAAGGTTTCCCTTGCTTTCTAAACTCCTTCTCAGGGAGGAGCCGAGGTGTGGATGAATCTAGACTTAGCCTTAGACCACAATGATGTATGTCTAAAGGATATGTCTAGCAGCAATTTAAGGCTTGTTCACAGTAAAAGAGAAAGAATGACAGGAATTCAGCAGTAATTAATCATTGGTAAACTTAGCATTTACAAAGTGATTGAAAAGGATTCACTACACTCACAATAGTAGAGTAATCTGATTGGAATCCCCACCTACAGAGAAAAGAAAGCTGTCCTAGACTTACTGCTGGAGGAGTAGGTCAAATCATTAGTTGTCACTTGGGTCATATCATTGTTCTGTCTCATCAGAGTGTTTCTGATAATACTAAGGAGGAAGCTAAACCATGGAGAAGGAGAGTTTTCGGATGTCTTAGGCAGCTGAGGAGTTGTATCATTTATATCCTCCTGGACCTGCTGACTTTGAGACTTCTTAGGATAGTTATCTCCTCATGAATTAGAAGATAGACTGCAACTCTGTTGCTTGAAGCTGTATCCACACCAAAGAGTTAATTTAAAATGAGTATGCATGTGAAAACAGAAATGATAGCATAAAGCCACAAAAGCCTTGCAAATATGAAAATAGGTACATTTCTATTATTCTAGTTTTATTTGTTTTGTATGTAAAAAGAGATTTTTTTACTAGGTTCTTTTTTATTTGTTTTCAGTGCAACATAATCAGGATTCAGATACGTAAAATAATGCTTTCTAAACTAAGTGCTCTATCAGCTCTTCTCTAGAAACAAATCAGTGTCCATTCTAAACATCACCTCCAGGAAGAACACTTAATGTGCATTCTAATAACTTCTCAGAAAACCAGCTATACACATTCCCACCGACTCTCTGATGGGGATAGATTCATAAACACAGAGAGAACACACAAGCGTTTGTTGTCTCTTGATGTAAACTAAATTTATTGGCGATGGAAAGGATGATTCAGGGATAAGCAATTGGCTCTCCCCATCTCCTGAGAGTAGAATGTCTGAAATATCCAAAAGTATAAGTATCTCTTCATCTGTACAGCAAATGAAAGGAAAAATGTGCTGTTTCTCTTCCCATTAGTGTTCTTCCTCTTGCTTACATTCCATGCTGCAGTTGGATGGCAATAGTTTAGTGGGTTTCACAGAAATTTTTTCTGATATACATTCATGTGCATACACGGAAAACAACACCAATTATATAAAGAGATATCATACATGTAAATTCCTGAAAGACCGATATTTTGTTGTGTTCCAGACAGACCCTAAAGTAATACAGACTGGATTTTGTGTTGATAAGCCTTCCTTCTTCTTAGTTAGCTGGGTTTTAATATCACTTGCAGGCCACAAGATCCATCACTGCTATAGAGATTTTCTAAATACCTAATAAGAAAGAAGACATGAAGAGAAAGAAAAAAAATATTCTAAATCAACAAAGGCCAGAGTGGTAATGAAGTGTGGAAGTTAATTATTTCTTTTGAGTTTGGGGCAGACTGGTTCAAATATGACATTTTCATTCAGCCTTACTTGGAAATACTATTTAAAAAAAAGAGGGAAATAGTGCAACGAAATTTTAAATTATTCTTAGAAACCTACAAAATATTTTATATACCAAAGTTCTGCAAAACATTAGATCTAGTTTACAGCATAGAAGGCCCTTGTTCTCTCTGTAGTCTCTTTTTTTGTCCTGTCTTTTTTCTTTTTTTTCTAAAGTTTGTTCTGGAATAAATGTAAATTAAAATGTTTATTTTGTTTTTCAGGAAGAGACCAGCAAGAAAGGGGCACCTCTTTTTAAAAAAATCACATTTAGTAACTATTTTCAGCACTTATTCTCCTGGATATGTCTTTGACTCTTGGCTGTTTTCCCAAAGTACTTGGAACAGATGTTCCTGTTTGAAGACCTTGCTATATTTATTTTTCATGGAATTTTTCACCTTCAGTCAATTCATGTCTGTGCTATGAGTGGAGGCCATTTACTACTCCTGAGCCTATAGACAAGGTTCAGAAGAGTTTACAGTGGTGAATAGCTAGTACTACTTGTGTTCAGGACAAGGTATCTTCACATGGTCCTTGAACTTCTTTGCAAAAGATGTTTGAAGCCAGAGTGCCATAACTTGATCTGAAGAGAGAAAAAAAAAAAAGCTGTGATAACCCCCTCAGTAACTATTTAAAAAGGATGTTTCATCTGTCATTAATTGGGTAACATTATAGCTGGCTTGGCTTCTCCTTAGGTGATCTGCCATGCTCTGATCTGTGATATCCTTATGAATCATCTTTCTAAGACATATGTACTGTGCTGTTTTTGAGAGGTAATCTTCGTAATCTGCTATAACTAGATTGGGTCTTATTCAGTGGATGAGATTTTGAGTCTAAAAATACATTTTTATTTATTAAATGACAGGAAAATTGGGACTTATTTTCTTATGTAATCCTATGTCTTTTAAATTCAAAGTTTCAACACTTACATTTTAATGTCTGTGCTGATAATTCTAATTTTAAACAAATGACTAATGCATTTAGTTTTATGAAGATCTGCTAATTACATATTACGACTTACTCAGAAATGAAGCTCATTTTTTATAACTCTGAGGACTGCTTGTGGGGCGTCCCTCCTGGATTCTTCACAATAGCTTATTTCATGTTTCCCATTTAGAAATATATACATCAATAGCTTTTTTGTCTGAACTCCCCAACTCAAAATTGTACTTGTTTGGAGTATGTAAAAAAATGCCTCTTTTTCAGTTAATAGGACAGTAATATAAATAACTTTTTTATCCACGCTACCTACGTAATAGATCTATCTTTTTGTGGTTTTCTTTGTTTGAGTATTTTCTCTAATTGTTTCAATATTTTATATAGGTTTGCCTTAGCTCATCTGTTACTATTTCCCAGATGAAATGCTAATTAACCTTCCTCTAATAATCCCCTTAGAAAATTCCCATTGTGGGTGCTCATGGATAGTAAAGTCTGGTTTATCATTCAACTCAATATAACTTTCTAATTTCATCCTTAATTTCATATACCACCAAGGGAGACTTCAAATTAAAATTATTAAACAGACTGTCAATTAACAGGATTGTTTGAATAATTTATCTTGCACCCAAACTGATAGGTACATGCTCTGATCAGATGATTGTTTTTCATGCTAGACCGATACATTATGTTGAAACAGCTCATTTGTATGTGAACACACTTTGAAATCTTGTCCATAATGGGTATATGTCCCAGTAAGCACAGTGGTATCCATCTCCCAGTTTAGCTTCAGGGACCCAGACTTCCATGCTACTTGCATTGAATGATCATATCCATACTGGAAACTGGCAAGTACAACTGATATAACTGCTAAGAAATTATTTGTCTCAGATGATAAATATAATTTGTCTCAGGCCTGTCTCCACTCAGTGTTTCTTGAAAGCATTTGAATGACAAATTTATGTTAAGTGCTACTGATTACACAGCATTTGGAAGGGAATATCAAAGGATCTCTTTTTCTTCTATATAAAACGTATAAAGAAATGCCTTTAGGCTTTGCAATGCTCTTAAAAAATCAAAGCAAATAGAAGGCCATTCACAGATGTTCCACACAGAGGAACATCTTTCCTTTTCCACCAAGCATCTGGGACAGGGGCAGGTTTCCTAAATCACAATCTGGTTTTGGTGTCATTCTTGAAATGTTGATAATGTAGTTTCAGTGTATTGTTTCAGTTTGTTAAACTTTAGCCTACTGTGTAAGGAAAAGGCTTTTAACTGACTAAAACTGAAGCAATTGCAATACATACATTGCATAAGAGGACTTTTTTTAAAAAAATAAGTTTTTAGCTGGAGGTTCCTACCTCTTATCTGGAAGTTAATGCTTGGCAAATAATATCTGGTTGCAAAGCAATTAAAATCACTCTGCATAAACAACTACTGCAATGCAATTTTTTCTTTTTTTTCCTGGTGTCATATTCAAAGCTATAGCTGTACACTGTACTTTTGGAGTTGACTTGTACAACACATCCAGAGACTTTGACTGTAAAAGCAGATAAGCACCTTGGTCCTCCACTGTCTGACGTTAGAAAAATATCCAGAAAGCAATCAAACTGCTATCTTTATGTGTGTCAGCACTCAGATTCAAATATTAAAGACAGCAAAGAGTATACTTACTCTGCATTGGTCTTATCACAGAGAGAGACAAAGCAAGATGTCAAGTTCTTGCCATACATGTGAAAAACTGTTGGGAATTTGTTGACAGGGGTTGCTTAAAAATATTTTTTAGCAGAATAACCACCCTTACTAATAACCTTCGAGCAGAGAAGCATTTCTTCGTTCATATGCTGATCTAGTTTCCTCAGTGTCACAGAGCAATTTAGGGTGAGGTAGCCACAAGGACAGAACCCATGACAGAACATTTAAAATCCATCTCTCAGTCATCATGAGTATAAGAAAAGGTAAGCAATTTCTATTCTTAAGCTTCTATTTTAGGGCATACTTGCACATTCTGCACATGATAGACTCACACCAGTGGAGGTCTCTGCCAACGTCCAGTCTGTCTGGTTCCCCCACCACAGACAGGATACTACTTCTGACCCTCCAGCGTGCCTGGGTCCTGACTGATGCCCTGGACCCACAGGCAATGATTCCACTGCAAGCTTAACTTCTCCACAGTGTCAGGCCTCTGTGTAGAGGTATTCCCCTCAAAGGAGTTACTGTTTTCACCATTTGTTGTTTTCTTAGCTGGTTTCCCTAAGCCGGCAATGGCCTTGTTGCTCACATCAGACAGTCTGGGTGCTTTGACTGACATGCACACAGCAGCGGGTCTTATCCCTTGAGACTCTCAGACCCCACAATCTCTCCAGCAGAAGACGAAGACTTCTTGGTAAAAATTGCAGGTATTGAGAGAGGCAAGCCTCCCAATACAAGTGACAAAATACTCTGAACAGAAAAGAGATATAGGTGTTTTTTTGAAGGCAGGTGTAGGGAGGCAGATCCCATCTAATAAAGGTATTGAAATGAAACCCTCCACAACTAAACGTATTTATACAAAACCCCACACAGATCTTCTTGTTTCACTCCATCAGTAGAATAATGTTTCAGAATGACTAAGTAGGTCAGAGACAGACAGTCTATTTTCTGAAGATTCTTCTCCCTCAGACGCTCAAAGCCAAACCTTTCACTCTCTTTCTTTATTTTCTTCCACTTTCCTCGTGATAGAATTAATGGAGCAGGAGGCAATATTAAAGGAGGATATTATACTTCCTCCTCAAGAAGGAATGAGTGAAGATAGGATACCACTGCTGGATTCTTCCATAGCTTACATTCTTGGGTGACAGGAAGATTTGCCTTAGACTTCCTTCATAAGAAGTGTAAGGTGCATGTCTGATGTGCTCTGCCAGTTCAGAGCTAAGGGATAATAAAAATGAAATAGAATTAAAGAAGCAGTACCTGATACATTCACTCACTTTAAGCACCATCAGCTGCAAAAGTATTTTGCTGACCATCTTTTGGAAAATAACCCTTTCCTTGCCTTGCTTTTCCTTGGAGTTGACAGTTTCCTCAGGAAGAGCCAGGGGAGGGAATGTAGCATTATGATGAACTGGCAGCATTGTAAGGTCCCCACAAAGACTGATACAATTATGATGGTAGGGTTTTTTCCTCCTCAGTTTTAAATCCACCTAGGGATTTTTTGGTACATTTTATATCAGACTGTTTCCTTCTTGTTGGCTCACAGTTAAAGTTTTAAAATTGCACAATTTGCCAGACTCAGTTGAAAAAAAAGGGCTACTGTTTGCTAAGGGTATTTTTTGAGGGCAGCCAAGGGGTGTCACACCTTTACTCCACATGATACTCTCAGGGCTTCAGCCGTAACAGATTGACAACAGCCACTTGGTCGCTAAGGAACTGTAACACCTGAAAGTAGTTTAGGCTAAAGCAAGAACAGACAGGTATCAGAGACCCTGTCCTACCAGGTCAACACAGACTGGAGTTCTTCAGTACAAATGTCAAAAATCAGATACACTTGGCTGTACCTTTGTTTTAAATTTGAATCAGTTAACTGTTCTGTAATAGTCTGAAAGGTTTTGCAGAAGATGCTTTGCATTGCTGTGTGTGTTTTGTTTTTTTTTTCCCTCCTGATAGCTAATCTATGTGTTTTTCTGATACAAGAGTGCCCTCTCTGGCCATTAGGTATAGTTCTGGTGGCAGGAATTTTGATACAGGGATGCAAAGTATTCTTCCATTAATAAACTTGCTAGAATACTGAATTTGAGTACATGGGGAGACTTCTACTGAGAAATCCTTGGAGAAACACAGCTGAATGAACTTTTGGCAAGCCTGACTCAGTTGCTCTGTACTGCTCACCTCCAAAACAATTTTCCCAGCTGGAGAAACAGTCCATGTATGCCAAGATCAGCCAGAGATCAAACTAATATATGGGCTATATGGATAATTGAGGGTCAAACCTGAATATGTGCTTACACTGGAGTATAAAGATTAGTTTATCTGTTGCCTGGTGGACTCAGTCTCTCTTTACTGCATGACTACCTTAGTCACTGAGCTATCAGATCCTTTGCAGCATAAAAGGTTTGTAGGGTGTGAATTTGTTTCAAAGGAGATTTGGAATATTTTATAGTTCTGTTTTCTTGCAAGTATTCTAGATAATGTGTGACCACATTATTAAGGACACAATAAATTTTTCAGTCTAAGTTCATTGCTGATTTTCCCTATACAGGTCTTTCAGACTAGCTTTCAACAGCAGGGTGAACTTCAAGCAATATGCCCAACATGCAGCACATTAATTATATGGACTGAAAAAGACCAATGCATTTTCAGACCAAAAACAAATTCAGAAGGAATTATAGCTGTGAGTAAAAGTATCAATAAATTAAGGGTTGTAAATACTCTAGAACTTCAGTGGTAGTTTGCAAAGCAAGATTTCTAAAAGACAGGAAATTTGGAGTAAAAGCAATAGAGAAAGGAATAGCAATCAAGAAGAGGAACACAAATGCAGAATTAATACTGTGTAACACAAGATACTTTTCAGCAGTAACAGCTGGTGACCAAATGAAGATGGCTGGGACTGGGAATTACCTAACTCTGCCAAAAAGAATTATTTTTGATTTTCCCTTTCCTTCTACCCAGTACACACAGAAAATCACTTTTCCCAGATGAAATCAGTCAACCAGCTAAACAAGCCTGGTCTCTTTTTCAGTACAAATCCCCCAAATGAGCAGGCAGGCTCTAACCTTCTGCTCTCCAATTACTGACCTCTTCCCCATTTTCCCTTTTCACCCCTTTTAACAATATCCCAGGCCTCACATATAGCTCAATTCTTGCTGTTGTTTTTGAAAACTACTAGAAAACTTCTTTGTCTTTTTCCTCTGGGGCTTCTGGAGTTACTCCTAAAGTGCAAATAGAAGACTGTGATATTGTATTCAGCAAACCAGGAAGTAAATCTGCTTTTAGCTGCAAAGAGCACCAAAAAGGCTGCTTGTTAACCTGTTCAAAATATTCCTTTTCTTGGGTACATGAGTCAGAGGTTAGAGTCTAACAGCCTTTTTGTTAGTTCTCTGACTGAATTCTGATGCTGAAGGAATAGACCTTTTTTTTCTATTTTTCATAGATGTATTTTATTCCAGAGTTTTCTAATAATAAAATTACGCTGATAACATGGCTCTAGTGGTAATCTTACCAATTTTGAAGATTTTATTGGCAGAGAAACTGGAAAAGCCTTTCAAAGCTCTGCTTTTGCAACACAGAGTTTAATTGTAATGCAGGTAGAACACACTATAACTTATCCTCCTCTAAGCTGTTCTAGAGACAGTTAAAGCTCCTGTCATATTGCAAAAATATGACCATATTTTTCCTCTTGATTATTTCATGGAGTTGGTTGGATTAGGCCCATATCCATTGCTATTTTCTTTCTGTTGTGAGACTGGCATTAAGAAAAAGCAGCGCATCTTTACATCTCTACCTATTCCCCTGCACTACAAAAAGGAAGAGGTGATTCCAGACGAACTAAGAGAAGGACTCTTCTGCAGGCGCCTGATAGGGAGAAGGTTAGTTACATTAAATGGGCCAAAAAGAACATTTATTTTATATATTTCTATTTAGCGTGTTTGAAAGAGATGCCAAAAGTGAAATGGGAAAAAATGTCCTAATTGTAATGAAGTATAAAAATCTGAACTAATAAACAGTGCCTGAACCTGAGTGTGTAATTAATCTTATTTAGAGCAATAGGTTCCAGTCCTGGAAAAGGCAAAAGTTAATATCTAAAAGAAAAAGCAAGGATGAGAAGGAAGACAAAGTCTGTGTTGCTCATGAGCTATGAGATGAAAGATATTTGGAAGTTTGACATGAGCTGAGAGACTGCTCCATTTCTCCTCTGTGCTGGATGTGTGCTAGTGCTAACCCATTGGTGAAGACCTAGGTCAGCAGACACTTTTGGCTTAGTAACAGTTCTTTGATTACAGTAGCTAGCAGAGTGAAGTTCGGCCTGTGGGCTCAGCAAGCAGGCTCACTGAGCAGCCTGAAGTGTGGATGGCAGGATGGCGAGCAGTGGCTACCTGGGTCATATGCCACAAGATTGGCCTATTTCCAGTTAGGTCTGTTATCCAGAAAGGTTTGACATTCCTAAACTATCAACTAGATGCTACTGCATTAGGAGGAAAACAATTTGCTGACCCGATAATTGCGTTATTAAAGGAGAGGAAGCAGAATATTTATAGTTATTCTTCAAGAAAAATACTGTTGTGTGTTATGTGGTTTGTTTACCTCTGATGCCTGATTTCTGTGGAAGCAGTCTGCTTCTGTCTTCATAATGGTCTCATAATTTCTTTCCTATTTTTTTGTTTAATATAGTACAGTGGGAAAAGTAAAAGTAGTGTTTCCCTCTGACTAGTCACCACCATCATGGTTTCTATTTCTCTTGCTGTCTGCAACAGATTTTTAAATTTTGTTCAATATTTAAGTGATATTATCATTCCTAACAGGCTCAGGAAACTGGCAATGGTTTCAATTTTCCAAATTCAGTTGGAGAGTGCATTCATATGGGTGGGAGATTGCTCCAAATAAGTCCCCTGTAAACTAAATTCTGCACTCCACATTAAAAGCAGATATTGTTAAAGCAGATGCCCTCTTCTCAGAGGCAGCTGTGTATTAAGTGAGCAGTATTACATCCATGATCTTCCATACACGAACCCAAGAATCCAAATTTTACTTGAATATCCCATTGCAGAAAGAGATGTACGTTAGATTAATTATTTACTTTTGCATTCTAGCTGACTTCTTGTCTTTGATCTGCAAAACTAAGAAGTCATTATGATTAGGTTTCTTGCACAGCTTATCTCTGTTCTAAGTATATGCACAATATAAATATTAAGCAGAAGTTCCAAAAATCTCTTACGATATCTCTGTAAATGCCACAACCAGCAGTCAGCATAGTGTGCAATATTTTTAAGCTGTAAATGTCATAGAGCTCTAAGGGTGATAACTTATTAATCATCACAGCACTCTGAAATAAAGAAATAAATTATTAGACTCCACTTTTAAATATTGAAAATGAGAAGGCAGATGAAATGAATGAATGAATGAAGGTTTTAACGAAAAAACTAATGTCAAATAGGCAGAATTAGAACTCATTTCTGTAACCTGCCTACTTCACATTCTCTAATACATGTAAGCTGTATTTCACTTTCAGACTCCGTTATCCTGTATTTTCAGACATATTTACTGATATTCACTGATATTATTCTAGCATCATTTTGAATTTGCCCCCATGAAAATTTTCTTTTCTCTGTTTTGCAAGTTCTTTTTCTCCTGGGTGTGACCAAAACATGCAAATACGCATTTTAAAATGAATATATTAGCCTTACAATTTCTCATGTATGATTTTTCTCAGGGGTTACATTTTTCCGCAATTAAAATGCATGCTTCATTGCCTTCCTCAGTTTTTAGTAATTATAAATTCTGCTGGATATAAACTGTTGCTAAGATACACTCACACAGCAAAAGCAGCCAAGCCTCACAGAAAGGTGTAGGATATTCTTCAGATCCTCACCAATAGCTCATTCGAAGATAATAATGTTTTTCTCTCTATTGCTAAATAACGTAATTGTTGTGGTTTAACAAATTTTACAGTCTGAGTGCATACATTCCAGACAATCTATGCAAAAGAACAAGTCTAAGTGAAGACATCATTGTACACAAAATATACATGTTTCTTTATTGTTAATACATGTTCAGATTAAGTTATCTCCACTTCAGTGGAAAATCATGTCTAGTCTTAAATGTCTAGGTAGATTTTGTCAGATACTGCCTATTTATTAGTTCAGCATCTTCCAGCTTCACAGCTTGTGTATTTTACTTTGATCTATTGCATCAGGCTGAACTTTACACAAAGCAGAGTAGCCCACCATACATCTCGCACCTATGAATTTGCTGGATTTGAACATCACAGAAATGCCATATTATTTCAATAGGTCTCATTATACTAAACAGACAGGCTCACGTCATTGTTACTGAAATAATACATGTATTATTTTGCCAGTGGATATATGGTACACACTCTGTAAGTTTTTCAGACTTAATTATCATTTTAACGTTGTTGTTTATAGTCTTTGTCTGCCACTGTGAATAACACAAGTGCAAGTATTACCCTGTACAAAGTGTTGCAGGACTGGACTTGAAAATAAAAATGAATTTAGGTAAGAGGTTTTGTTCATTTGCTTTTTGTTTTTACTGTTAGATGGTGCAGTTAATCAGATTTTATTTCCTGTGAAAAACATTATGTCCATAATCACCCAATATTCTAGCATTCTGCCATATGTTGTAGGATGGTTATATTAATAAATTACCATAATAATTGCATAAATTAATGTTTTGCTTCCACAAAGTTAAATAATATTTTCATAACAGGGGAGTCTGTTCCAAGAAGAGCTCATTGACAAAGTTACAAGGGGATTTAAAAGCCTAATCATGCACTGAAAACAGCATAGTTTCTATTAAAATATGTGTGGCTTTTCATCTCAGTGCAACTGCCCAAAGAAAGATTCTGAAGGTTCAAGATCAGCCTCCTACTACAAGTCCACTAATGAATACCAAGCAAAAAATTAGCTGGGATAATTAAGAAGGTGTTACTACTAGAAAGGAAGAAAGGCAAATGATTTAATATTTTAGTATGTCAACTGACATCAAGGCAAATGCAGATGATGCATCATATGTATGTATGGCAATCACTGCAATGCTGTGCTTTAAAGGTAAAACTAGGAAGGCACTTAGAAAACAAGAAGTTTGCTTGTACAATGTTCTCATGGTGAAAGACAAAAGGAAATTCACCCATTTTGCTTCTTAGTCTAGATGATGCTTTTTTACCTCAGTCTAACCATGAAATGCTTCAATCGTGAGACTTTAGATATTCCTAATTCTAATTACAAGATTTACAGACTGGTTGCTTGAAAGTTGAAACCAAATAATTCAGATCAGAATAACACTTTGAATGGAAATTATGATGAGATGGAGTAATACTCAGACTAAGATGATCAAACTGGTTTCTTACGATTGTGTCTAAGAAAGAGATTCTTTCAAGGTTAAGATCTGTTCGGTGTCACATTCATATATTGTCATTACTATCAATGAGTGGAACTATCTGTTTACACAAGTGGTATGAATCCTGTGTTCTGTTATTTTCCATTTCTATTATTGCGCAAAATTTCTACTATGACAGAACAATATCATGCTCATTTTACATGAGCAAAGTCAATAATATGCTAGGCTAACCTGATCTTTTCAGCATTTGTGTGTTTTAATGACTACAGCACACATGCTATGCAAGGAAATTTGAGACCATAACAACAAGTTGGGGATTAGGAGACCTAAAACAACAGCATGCATTTTGCTGAATACTGTGTTGCTAAGCCTTAAATATTTCCCAAAGGTAATATATTGTTTTAAAAGAGTTTTTAATGTAATTTATAAAATTTCTAGTGATAGAAATTAACTATGAAACTGTGTTTGCATGCATTCACTTGAACAAAAAATTATAGCGAGTTCAAAATTGCTTGTCACTTTTAAAATCTGTGTATGTATTAATGGTAGATAAACTATCCTATATGTATGCATAAATTAAATTTATTTGAATCATGTACATAGTCTATTTACTTAATCACATTCACCTTTCTAGTTATATGCAATAAATAGCACATTTACTGTAAATATGTGATGGAATGATGCTTGGCTTCTGTGCCAGTTACAATTTCGGTTTCCAGTGCCAAGCTGTTATTGAAATGTACTTTGGTGGAATGGAGCATCCTTCACTTTATAACCCAATTTATAAAATATGAAGTGACTTTGGGCGAAGCTGTTGCATTTAGAAATAATATTATCTTTGGCCAACTCGTAGCCTTATTTTTCCACTGATGTACCTTAGCCTGTAGGTGGTCTATCACTACAGCTACAGTGTTTGCAACCCACATGCCACTAACAGCCAGAACTAACTCCATGACCTGTTTGATCTTCATAACAGCTGAGTTCTTCTGAGACAGTTGAATGTGTTTGAAATACTTCAGTCTAGTATAATACCCAGCATTTTTTCCTTTCCTGAGTGCATTTCATACGTGCATGTATAATTTTTAACTCCTGGAGATATGTATTCAAATGCAAAGAGTTCTTACAAACTGTGTGCCCAAGATTTTTTGAAACTAATTACATATCTGTAAAATTGTCACTGACATTCTTAAAATATTATGATTGCGGCAAGGATACTAGCTTCTGTTTTGGCAGTTAGCTTACACTAACTACTCAAATAATTTTGTAGATCTGGACTCCTGTTTCTACTCACATTTATTATCCTTAGAAATGAAACTGATTAGTAAAATTGATTAGATTGACAGAGGTTAATAGAAAGTGAATAAAGCAGATGTCCTGGTTTTGCTTAAAGCAGAACAGATTCTCTTTTAGTGAATCTACCTTACAGCGAAGATCTTCTAAGTAACTGCATTTTTCTGAAGCTGGCTGCATATTTTACAGACACTGTCTGCTCCAAAGCTGATAGCACCTAATGTTTATAGCTACACTGAGCTAATGGTAGGAAAGGAATGCGGAAAAAGTCCCCTGTTTATAATTACTACTATAGCAGCCAAGGTCACAGACAGATCTTTTAGGTCCTGCAAGTGAGGAGTTGTAAAGGGTCGCACTTGCGGGGAGGGTGGACAGGACAGGTGACCCGATATTGACCAACGAGTTATTCCATACCATGCACGTCGTGCAAGTTTAAAGCTGGGGTATCACGAGGGTCTCCCCCTCTTTGTCCATGTCTGGTTTCTGAAGCAGGCCCTGCTCGTCGTCCTGCCTGCGATCCTGATCCACGTTCCAATCCGTGCACTCCAGAGTCCAGTTCCTGTCTGCTGCTGAGGCCAGTCCGGGATGGCCTGGTGCTGGCCGGCAGCTGTTGGCGGGATGCCAGCGCCCGGCATTCAACTCCGGGAAACCTAGAGTCGGTTTAGTATATTTTGCATTATTTCTTCTACTATTAGTAATGTTAGTATTATTAGTATTATTGGTAAAATTTTTATATTCAATTTGTAAGTCTCTCTCCCTTTTCCTCCTTTTTGCTTCCTCTGGTGGGAGGGTGGGGGTTAATAGAGAGCATCTGCCACTCAGTTTATTGCCACCCTGCTTTAAACCATGACAGCAGAGAAATGGACAGGGCAAGTACTGCATCTGGTACATGGAAGGTAATATTTATATCTTTGGGGAAGAAAAATGTTTCTTGGATTGCAGCACATAGTCTGGAAACAGAAAATCTCAGGAAAATTTTACGTAAGCTGAATTTGCAGAAAGTTAAAGAAAATTATCTGACTTTAACAATGTCTCATTTCACATATCAGTGCAAGGTTATTTGCAGACTGTTGAAGGAAGGGGTTAAAAGGGATTTTAATAGAAGTAGCATTACCTAATAGGTGCTGTGCATTTAAAAAACTGATAGTGCTTATCTATTGTCTGAATTAACTGAAGCAGAGAGTCTTGCATCTCCATACAAACGGGTTAGTTCCTGATAGGGGCTGGGAGTCGCCTAGAACCGGTCAAGACCGACCCTGCTGTATGGATGGGAGCCAGGAGAGAACTGAGTTTGTGCAGAAACAAAGGTCAATC
>Ga0065711_1038681_pt1 | contig 18518 bp, 6 predicted proteins | sample Hoacrofraction12_FD_59098 | JGI IMG/M metagenome (GOLD analysis project Ga0065711, IMG submission 59098) | Hoatzin crop microbial communities from Cojedes, Venezuela - Epithelial fraction 12 v2 (version 2) | ecosystem: Host-associated > Birds > Digestive system > Esophagus > Crop | place...
AGGTCCCTCTCCGCAGAGCTGCTCTCCAGCAGGTCCGCCCCAAGCCTGTACTGGTGCATGGGGTTGTTCCTCCCCAGGTGCAGGACCCTGCACTTGCCCTTGTTCAACTTCATCAGATTCCTCTGTGCCCAACTCTTCAGCCTGTCCAGGTCTCACTGAGCAGCAGCACAGCCTTCTGGTGTATCAGCCACTCCTCCCAATTTTGTATCATCAGCAAACTTGCTTATATTTATATTTAAGTGCTCCTCAAGAGACTCTTAAAAAAGTGACTGATCTTTTAAGAGTAATACATAAGAAGTCCCAAGAGAACACGAGCACCTTACTATAGTGTTAGCAGTGCACTAGAGCAAAAAACTAATTTTCTTCCCATCTTTGCCCTTTTTAGCACCAGGCAGAGCCACTGAATGCATCACAGTATGGCTTGCATTTCATAAAGATTGAAATCATGTATTCAATATCTCATCATCTGAGAAGTCTTTATGATGAAGTCCAATTTCTGTCACATTTTTAACTCTCTTCTGTTGCAAGAGAGTCACCTTGTCTACACTTCACACTGTAACAAAAATACTATTTATTCAGATAATGGCGAGTTTGGAGGAATTATTCAGGATTTTGTTCTAGAAATTTGGAATAAAACTAACATCTCAAGCAGAATTTAATGGAGATGAGCTTCTTAACCACATTTTCTCTGCTGGAAACCCTGGCATACTGTGTGATCTTCTCCAATGAAAGTGGTAATAACTCTGTTGATGTCTTCAGCTGTGCAACAGTACTTTACGATACAAGTAATATACATGAGTGGGTATACTTATTTTGATGGACTAATAAACCTGATAATCACTTTGAACACTCCCTACATATGTTTTGAAATTTGATCATACAAACTGAATATTCTGTATGTTGATTATATTTTGGGTTTACCATATTTTATTCTAAAATACCCTAGGTAGCTTAAATACATTTAGCTAATATTTTGTATGTCCTTCCATCATTTAAAGCCCTATATATATGCAATTAAAAAGGCATTTCAATCTCTCTTACTTCATAACAAAATCAAGTTATAGCCAAAAATAAGAAAGCTATTAACCAGCTTAAATTCATGCTTAAAATCCTTAACAAAAGGTCAAAGAAACTGATACTTCAATAAATAATAATTCTGTATAAAAAATAAGCACACATTCATGTTTTAAAGAACACTATATTCATGAAGCTTTGTTGTGCTCATTTTTCAGCTTGTTTAAAATAATATGTGAGATCAACATATGTGAGTAAAATTGTCAGCTGAGTTAGAAAAGAATAAGCACAATGCCAGAGTATTCTTATTAAGTATTCCTACTTTTCTGTCAAGTTTTAACAGTTATCACTAGAAGTACCAAAATTATTAACTTATACCTCTGTAAAAGGCATTTTGCTCTTTTCTGACAATACTTTTCAGTCATAGATGAATGACAATAACCTGCTCATGAACAAATACCCATGCCCAAGCAGTAATTTTGTTTGCTTGCTACTTTTCCCCCTCTAATTAAAGGAAGATTTATTTTTTTCCGTGAAGTTAACAGCATTAACAGGCTTTTATCATAAACCATAGAATGCCACAGAAGCAAATAATACAATTATATCCAAGTAATCAAGTTCTCTTTTGGGGTCTGGGTTTTTTTTCACACATTCCAGTCTTAACAGGAGGTGGTGCTGAGAAGCTGAGAAGAATGAGAATAAATCTGAGTATAATGTGGACTGGGATACTGAGCCAAATTATCTTCTTCTAGGTGAATAACACTCCCGCTGAAAACACTTCAACAGACGATTCAGTCTTTCTGGACAACAGAATTTGTTCTTGCAATTTAAAACACTTCTTAATTTCTTACGCAGTACCTCAAAAATTTTTAATGCTCCAACTCTTGCTGCCTTAAGGAAGCCCTACTGTCCTTCTACAGTCTACATTCATATCATTGGTGCCCATTAACCCTGAGACATGTTTTATAAGATATTCTACAACACTTGAGCTGATGGACTCCTGCAGCACGGAGGCATCTGCAGTCAAGGTCCTAACACTTGGTATGACTCAAGGGGTCTTGGGGATGATTCAAGGGCATTCTAACATTTTCTTCCTTTTTGTTTTTTTGGGAAGTGGTGCATTTCCTTAGCACAGAAACTCAATACATGTAGTTACTGGAGCAAGTATAACTTACCAGTGTAGCAGCAACTTTATGAATGGGTTCAGGTCATCAAATCTTTCAAGACATTTTTTCTTATATGTATATCAACAGAAGTGTACTACTAGCACAGCTTTTTTGTTGTTGTTTTCCAAAGTAGGATCTGTGATCATCTAAACCAACTTCCTATATACTGTAAATCGTTTAACTGCCCTAAATTAATTTCTGTTTGAAACAGAACATATCTCTGAAATATACTCTTGAAGAATTCATAGCAAACCTTGGTAAATTCACTTAGTAATTACCTATTCTACTTGAAATGTAAATATTGTTTCTACTGTTAATTTCCTAGATTCAGCTTCCAGACATTCCATGGTTTTTTCAGGTATTTATCTCCTAGGCAAAGTGGTCTTCTCGTATTAAACTATTGTTTATTTGTCAGTATGTCTGTGCTGTCATTGGATTACCTTTCCACTCATCACTGGAGAAGTAAAATTGAGTGAACTCCCTCATTTTATGAGTACACATTACTTTTTGCAATTTTAAAATTTTTTACCTTTTCACAAATGGATTTCTGTCCTGTCTTCATTTCCAACTAAAGAACAAAAATATGAATTAAATCCTTTTACTTTCTTAAGATTGGTAGGCTGACAGCTTTCATCTCATAATCTGTAAATTGGATTGCGAAAATGATAGGTCTAACAATCTTGAAAAATAATCTTAATTATCTTGGTGTTAGATTCCTCCTTGCATTCTTTCACTTTATCAGTTTTCTACACTGATTAGTTTCTAATTCATACACTCTGCTACTCACATCCTCTGTTTTTGTCAAAATTCATGTACAGTTCTATCAAATAAATATTTGTCTTGTACAATCAAGATATTTTTTTTTTAACTGACTGAATTTTATCTTTCTAAAGTACTGAAAGTAAAAAACACATTGTAGACAGTCGTCCATACTCAAAATTGATGATGCGCCAGCAAGCTCTGAATATAAGCTCAGCAATAAAGATTGCTGAGGGTTCTCAGGGCATCAGAAAGTTAAAATATTTTTGCAGAGGTTGTCCCTGTGTTAATATGTTTTATGATCAGAGATAGCCTGCACATTCCCCTTATGTCAAGACATTCCTTAATTTCAAAGCCCTGGTGTCTACCCATTCCTGACTTTACATAGTTATTAAAATATAAGAAAATACAGAGAATTCTCAGACAGGACTTGCTAAAGGACAAATTATTATTTGCAAACTAAAGTTCAGTGTGTTCTCTTTCAAAGGTTATTCCTCTTTCCTCCTTAGAGCAGATTCTTGTATAAATCTTTGCTCTGCTCCACCAGTCAAACTTAAGAAACTGTGCAGGACTCAGGGTAGCAAAACTTCTTCCTGAAACACAGTCAGGATCATGATCTCAGCCGTTCAACTCTCTATGCATTACCAAGGATATAAACTAACCAAATACAACACTTTTTTTTTTGTTTTCTTCCTTCTTCCCTGCAGAGATAAACCTTTTAAGCTTAGTCTTTTCCTTGGTACAGTTCCAGGTTTCTCAGTCTGGTGAGTTGTAAAGATAGTAAAGATGTTTTTACAAAACAGCAAGCCTAGCAATTCTGGCAGTCCCTGAAGGAAGAGAGATTATCAGGGCATTTAGCAATATCTATTATTATAACAATACTAGAAAATGGCCACCAACCTAACAAAGAAATGATTTTGCCATCAACATTCTTCCTGGAATATGTTCAAGCAACATTATTAGCATGATGCTGCTGAAAGAGCAGGAAATTACATTTCTTTGCTTTTTGTTTGCCTCTTACAAATGCATTATGCAGGTGCACATAGCATCAACTCAAATACCAGTATTTACAGAAAAAATATTACCATGGAAAGAGAAGGTGGTAAATATTTGGTATATAAATCAGCATGATTTTAAAGCAGAAAATAATTTAAACTGCCTAATGTATAAATTTTCAGAACTAAAATATTTTTTCTTTCTCACAGATCATGCCTGTTACCAGATCCTTAGGTTAGGTACCAAGAGTAATTGGATGTCTCAAAATTTATTTCTCAAAGGGAAGTTTTCCTTCCACTGGTTTAAAGTACAGATCAGTCGAGGTATCATGACAAGATTAAATAGGGATCCATATTATTATGAAATGACTCAGACCTGCAGTCAGCCAAGGAGAAACTGTGTTGGTATCTTATCTTTTAACCACACTTGGTATTAAATTATAAGCACATAACATAAACATGTTATTTAAAATAGTAAAGAAATAGAAATCCTAATTAACTCAGACTAGTAAAATAACTTTGAATTTGCATTGACTGTAAGTGCCAGAGTTCCACCTACATCCTTTAGACAATCATTCCTACCAGTTATTTTCTAGGTGGCTAGGACCAAATTCTTTCATCTGACTCAGCTTGCACATCTGTATAACATGCGTAAAATTTCAGACAAAAGCTTTATTACATGGCTGTATTGCTTGTAAACAGCCAGGCAGAACAACTCGTAGGGGCATCCTACAGCAGGGGGAGCTGTCAGACAAGCTGTACGATCGAACATCGCACCAAAGTCAGAAATGAAGTGCACTGGGAGAAAGGAATGGAGGGAAGAAAGGGATTTGGTGAGAGACAACCAGAAACAGAAGTCAGAAAACATTTTCTAGATATATTTGAGCGACAGGCAGAAAAGTAATCACTGATAGTAACTCAAAATATGGTGCCAAATACTGAACATTATTTTATGGATTAGAACTTGCTGGAGTATAGCATAAAAATTATCAGAGAGTTCATTGCTAAAACTGTGGCATGAGCTGGGGAGAAGGTGAAAGGAAAGTCAATGGCTAACATGAAACGCAGTTTGACAGACCTTCTAAAAGAACAGTTTCAGACAAACAAGTTCTGAATGTATCAGCAAATTCTCCTTTATTAACAACAACAATAAAGTATTCGAAGAACAACTATCTTGACTCTCCCAACACGCCTAACACATCACTTATTTCTCAGTAAGCTACACTAGATTTTGTTGGTGTCTTCACACCGATTTTGCACTTTTTCTATTAATAATTTGAACATGTATTTTCAGGACTCTGGTAGCTTTTTTCAAACTGTTTTTTGTCATTGTTTCTGCCTTACTCATGTCTAGTCGTTTGAACAAGTAGGTAGATACATGTGACAACTGATCAAGTTCTCAGAATCTGCCTGGTGAAAGCAAATATTTTATGCAAATCGTGACAGTGGAAAATTCATCTTCAGAAGGAGATGGCCACATATCTCTAGCTCACTGCAATACCATCATCCCTGCTTGCAGAGCTAAAAGCAATATAAGCCTACTAAGAGGCCTATCACTATCACTATCACTATCATAGTGTCCTAAGGAAAGCCCGAAATATTAAATTTCATATAGACATAAATACACAAAGCCAAAATAACTAAATACAATAAAAAATAATATGCCCAGGATGTTATCAGTGCATCTTTTGAAATTAGCAAGTACTCAGTGATGACAATTCATCTGCATCAGTATTAGTTTATTATTTTTTAAATAATGTGTATTACACATGATTCTACTACAGACAGAACAATATCCCAAATAGGGCTATAAAGATAAAAGAAATTCTAAAAAAAATAGTAACAAAAGGCTTTAGGACTTTTTGACTCATGAGCCTAAGCAAAATGAAGTCTGACATAATGAGATTAAATTAACAGTTGTTTGTCACTTTAGCTAGGAAAAAAATTGTTTACACATTTCAAGGAAATAAGTAAAATGTACAAAATTTGTACAAAATAGTTGTGATTGAGTTATCTTAAGATGTTAACTCAATGACATCTATGAATAGGTGACATTGCAGACACGCGTGTAAATGGCAATGCCATTCAGAATGTATTTACTACTCTCTCTCATCCTTGAAAGTGGCTTTTCCTAGCCTCAACAGCTGTTAAAGCAGGGGCATGGCCACTAATCTTTTTTCCTTCAGGACAGCCTGGAAAGTCCCAGGTATTTCTGAAAAGACCACTCTGTGAACTGCTTTCTGTACGTGGGTGAGGGAAGTCCTCACATAGACTCTCCAGAAAATTCGCTGGCATTTGGAAGCTTATCTGGATGTGCCTCTCCTGGTATGCTCAGCAGTAAAATGTTATCGCTGGTTTCTAAAAATATCTGGCATCATTTGAAATCCACTACTGCATTTGACTCTACAATAATCTCCTGCAGCAGCGAATTGCACAGACTAATTAAAACTATGAAACACTGTTTCCTGAATTTCTTTTATAATTTTCTTGCATTTGAATGCATACTGTGGCCCTTTTTGTTGTTTCTCTGGGACACGGTAATTAAAAGGCAGATTGCATGCTCTGTAGTTCTTTCATAACTCCGAAAATTATGTATAACTAGTAACTAGAGGCAGTGAGTGGACCCATAATGCTAGTGATGATGGCTTTTTCAGCTTCAGAGATTGTACAGGATTCCTGCACAAATCCCAGCTATAAAAATGTGACTTTGCAGTTGAGGCTTTAAAGCTTTAGTTTTGTCACTGGAGCTTTCTCCTGCCTAAACCTCCACTGACTCAGCCAGGATGGCAGGTATCACACTAGGCCACATGTATACACATTTTATACACTTCGGGAAATTATAGCTGTATTGAACTGCAGAGAGAGTTCTGCCACCGAGAGATAAGCTACCACTTTTAAAATAGAGTCTACATAGCCAAAGAGAGACGTGACATGAACTATGGGCCTAATTTGCAAAACACATGTATTTCCTCCTGGAGAAAGCATACTAAAAAGCTGTTAATAAAATGAACAAAAAGTAGACAGTTTGCCTGTGCTTAAGCTGACCTGCAAAGAACTTCTTTCTGAGTGGGAGTAATGGGGACATTTCCCTGCTTAACTCTGGCACAGAAATGTGATCAAATTCATAGAATCATAGAATCATAGAATCATAGAATGGTGAGGGTTGGAAGGGACCTTAAAGATCATCTGGTTCCAACCCCCCTGCCATGAAGACTAGATTTCCTTAGTATCTTGTCTTCCTTCCCACTACCTTATCCCAGCTTCAAGAGAAAAAATTCATTATTAGGAATGGACAAGTAAATTTGGCTTTGAACAGTAAAAAAAAGCTCAAACACCCACCTAATGGATCTATTACATATAGTAGAAAGACTGAAAAGGCCACCATGATGAAGCAACTGAATTAATTTTCTAAATTAAGATTTGTATTCCAGTAACTCCTACAGGCTCCAGTGAGTTACTGTACTAAATACTGTGTACAAATATGGGAGACAGCTGCTGTAGCAAAACCCTTACAATTTAAAGCAGGCAAACACAGAAAGTATCTGGCCAGCTATACAAAGGAATCAGTAATGGAAATTTGATCAGCTCAATTGTTTTAAGATTGTTCAGCTATTTAAATAATAAAATATAATTAAAACTACTAAAATAATTTCTCAAGTTTTTCACATTAGAATAAGAACAGGAATGAACAATCCCAAAGAACTATTAAAACTCAAATGCTTTATTTCTGTACTGAAGATCAGGATATTCTGAAAGTAAAAGTTGTTAAAAAAAGGAAAACAAAATGGAGTAGTAAATTGCTGGAAGTCTAAGTCGAGGATGGGAAATTAAATAGTTGTCTATTCTTCGGGCCCTTTCAGTTCTGTCATAACAGATATTGCGGAGTGCTTATGATTAGGCTTACACAAACTTTTGTTTTCATTTTGTCACACCCAGAGTCCTTGGCTTACCTTTGCTCTAAACATCTAACGAATGCAGTGGCTTCAACACATATCTAACACTTTGGTAAATGGTGCAACATACAGCAGTAAGAGCAGCCTTAGGCATACTGTTTACTTTGTGTAATGTTAAGGTAAGTTTAAACACCACTTTAATATGATTCTACAGACCTGATCAATATGAGCTGGTTTCAGATTTCCCTAGATTTTACTCTGACAGTTTGTCTCAATCTTCTAAGATTTACCATGTTCAAGAGTGACAACATTTTTTTTCATGCTTGTCCATGCATCTATTTATCTATTTTGAGAAGCCCTTTTCAGTTCCAATGAAGAAGCCTAAAATATATTTTCATCTACTTACTCCACAATCAGAGTACTTCTAATAGAAGTGATGAAATGTGGCAGAAAGGTACATGCATATATTCTGCAGCTAGTTGCCCTTCCCAGATCACCACTAGTGTAGACTTTAGCCTGCCAGAGGCCACTGAATGCTTGAGCCTGCTACCCCAGGCACAGAGGACTGCTGGGGAGGGTAAGGATCCACAAGCTGCCAGATGCTGCTGGATTCTGCAGGGGTGACAGGTTTCCAGTGGGAAACTGGCGTTAAGCAGCACAGTCGAAAAATGCCTGAAACACACCACTGCTATCTTCTTCTGAGCAGCATGACCTTGAGATGATGGCCAAACGTGGTCCATATTGTTTCATCTACACTATTTTAAATATAGAAGATTATTCATCTTTGATGCAGACCTGAAGCTACAGCAGAGAAGAACTATTCACAGTGCAACATAAAATCTATCCAACATGACAGCTGAATCTTTACAAATTAGTGTTGAGAAATGGATTACGCTGATCAGAGTTCAGAGGAAATCTACATCACAAAGTGTATACCACATTTGGTTAATTTTTCTCTGTACCCTGAGAATATTTAATGTCTATGTTGAAGATCTCAATCATTCACAAATAGATCTGTCTTACAGGTATTAGCATCACAAGAAATTTAAGAGATTATTAGCAATATTTTACTATTCTGCTTCAGTAACAGTGAAAATTTTAAATTTCTATCTGAATAATTAAAAAATCTTCATAGTTTTAAAACTCTAAACACATTTTCTAGCAAAATTAAGTAATGCTTTTCTGGCTTCTCTTTCTCACAAAAGGAATCTGCAAAGACCTACGAAGTTAACACTGAGCAAAATATACAATACACTGCTCACATGATATCTCCAAGACAAAGAGCATATTCACAAAAGCATATAAGACTAGTGCTTAGTGAATCCCATCTCCTTGCTTCCCTGGGGAACAGTGTCAAGAACAGAGGAGACTAGTTTGGGGAATGTTGTATCAGCCATGATATGCAGGCTAAAACTTTCTTCTAACACTTGTAGCACCCCAGGTACACATACTACGTAAAATATCTGATGACTTCTCTCCACTGCTGGCACTGAAAGTTTTACAGCTAGAAATTACTGAATACTTTTAAGATATTATGATCCAAAAGGCAAGCAGACAAAAAATACTTGTTTATTCAACATAAAAAAAAAATTTTGTAGTTACTGTAAAAGCTTGTTAATAACTTTCCCAGTTCTAATAACTACTTCAAAGCCTGTTTAAAAACTTTAAACCACCATTTGGCATTCATCAAAATAATGACAGGATATTCTTTTTTGCCCTTTAATATAAATAGAACAGAACCATTGTCATACTATTAAATAAACAGTGGCCGAATAATGATAGTGGAAGTATTTGGTAGAGAATCAGGAGGATCAAATGAAATTTACCTCAGGGTTTTTGTGAAACTAGTTAAAATAACATTTAAATTGTAAGTGATTTTTTTCATGAACTGCAAAATAACAGTAAGAGTAGAAGGCACTGGAGAGGGCAGACAATGCCAATATGGAAAAAGAAGGAGGCAGCTTAACTTCAATACTAAAAGCAAACTGCTAACCAGTCTGTAAGAAACTAGAGGATAAGCTGATAATAACCAGCCAAAATAGCCTAAAATCTTGCCAGCCCATTATAACTTTCTTTGACAAAGCAACTAGTCAGATGTAGGTTGAAACTGGAATTCATGGGTTTCATCTCTGTTGAGTTTAGCAACTTTACACACTGTTATGTGACATACACAGAAATGACAAATTCAATTAATATTTGGAAGAAGCAGGTATCATAAAGTAAAAACAGCAACTTCTATTGTAAAATCACATATTGCATGAAGTCCTTCAGACTGTCTTATGCCACATGTTTCCATTAGTGACGTGAAGAAAAGCATGAACTGATAAAAAGTTGATTTTGTAAGTAGAAAAGGGATGAAATCTTTTTAGAGAGATGGATCGGTATGCAAGTGATCTTGATAACCTGGACACTGAGAACAACTGCATTTACGAAACAAGCACTGAGTAAGATACTTTTGGAAAATAACCAGAACAACTAATGCCAAATAAGAAATTAATGTATTGAAACATTGGATCACCACTCAGTTTCACCCAACAGCAGTCTCAATGCTGTTGTAGAATAGGAAAATTTCACTTTTGGAGATATTAACAGTAATTATTATCTGCAAGCATCGGGCAGCAATTTTTTTCTTTAATCTGAACTAGGAAAGCCTCCAGACAACATACCAATCTGTGGCACAATATTTTAAGAAAGGTGAAGAAGAGGAACGTCCCAAACAGCTTGAGCCAATGGATCACCAACACTCAGAAGATTCTGTGTATTGCAACATCCTTCCATCACCACACTTTATGCTGGAAAACCTATACAAAAACTTTGCTCTGCGACGTCCACTTTAGCATAACCTTGTTTGGGTGCTAATGCAAAGTGTCCCAATAAGCAAGGATGTTACCAACATCCATAAAGAAAGGTCATATTTTATTTTACCAAGAGAACACCAGGAAAAAAAATGACAACAGCTTTTTGTGGCTCCTCCAATACTGTAAAAAATACACTGACTGATTATTCTCAAGGCCCTCTGAGCTTAGACAAGAAGCTTGCTTAATTTGCAGCCAGGGGAATTTGGCCTAGATACCGTTTTAAAGGTAATGATTGCCAAAAACTGGAATAGATTGTCCTGTTCACTGGATATTATACGTGACAGGTCAGTTAGATTACATAAAGATCTTCATGAAGTTGTCTGGGTATATGTGATCCTGCATCAAACTAATATATAATGACTCCTTCAGATACCTTCATCCCTATGTCTCTGAAATAATAATACCCATCCCATTCAACTTGCACAATTATTTTGCAGGCAAGCAATATAAAAGTTGTTTTATGACTAATACGCGGATATATTAAAATCTTCAATCCTGTAAATTGGATGATAAATGGACCAAATGATGCAGATAATCAGAAGTTATACAAGGGAAAATGCATGTTATTTTGAGATTTAATAATGACAACTGTCAACATTTAGACAGCATCCCCAAGGACCTCCCACTGTTTTCAGCACCATTATTTTTCTGTACCGTAAGTCTACTCTGATAGCTGCTGAACAGAACAGCAACCAACTCAATCCCTATCTTAAAAACCTTAGACTCTAGAGAAAAGAGACAGACATAGGCAGACCCTGATGAATTAATACAGCCGGGAAAACACATGAAGATAATGACATAATAGTGGTCAGCATGGTAGGGAGTAGGCATAGAGCATCAGAAGTCAAGTAATAATTTAGATTTTCTGTATGTTGTGTCACAGGCGGCAGCATACAGACTTATCTAAGAACCTGTGCAACATTTATCAATAGAGAAGATTAGCTAACTTCTTGAGTATAAGTAGGCTTGGTTTACATTCAGCAGTCATAAGAGGGGGAAAAAAGAGAAGCAGACAGGTAAACTAATTTTTCATTTCCATTTGACTGCTTATGAAAACTAATACCTTTTTTTGGACTCTCTTCAGACTGTTCTCATGGAAAAATTAAATACTGACTGCCAAGCAAGGCATTGGAATATTTTGATTCTCCCCTCCACTTTAGGCACATAACTTCCTGTATCAAAATCAATAGGCATTAGGCACTTAAAACAGTTCTGCATAGCACTCTAGCCAGAATAAATTAAATTATGCTGAGAGAAAGGTCACGGATCTTAAGCCCAAAACTTTTTTTAGATGTGTTAACAGTCTGTATATGAAAAGACTTGTCCTTTTACCACTCTCATTTTCTCCTTTGTTGCATACTTTTGTGGTATGTAAATTGACTCTTGTGTTTCGGCACTGCTTATTAACCAACCAGTCAATATTTTTAGATTTGGCCTAAATTTACCAAAGAGGATAGTTTGCCAGTTCTCTCAACTATTCTTATGTGGATACTACTTCAAAATTCATGATTATATATTTAAGCTGGAAAATAAAAAGTAGTACACAGTGAGAAGGAATGTAAAAATGTGTCAGATTCAACTATACATAGAAAACAAATATATGAGAAAAGCATATTTTAATTTCCTCTTTTTATGTAGAAATAGAGAACTGAAAAATTATTTAAAATATTCATCTGACCGTTGCAACTGTGGTTCAAGAAGAGATCAAAGACATTCTGGTGAAGCTATAAGATGAAGGCATAATCTAAAAAGTAATGGGGCTACAAAGTAGCGTAAGAAACAGGTGAATCAGCATGCTTAATTTTGAATGTGCTTAATTTGGAACGGGTTTACATGACTTCCTAAATCCCAACGACAGAAGTAAATTTTTTTTCTATTTTATTTTCATTTTTTCCCCCTAATTATATGGTTTCAGACCCAGATAAAATGACATGCAATTCTATATGATTGCAGTAGACTCCTAAACTATGTGTGGATAAATTAGATGACTATGCTATATTTATATAAAATTCATTATTTTTCAAAAGACAGCAGAACGTGAAGGAAAAAATAACAAGGTGTTTTAAACTCACAATTACACTAGTAAAATACAGTTACAGAGAACAAGAGTAGTTCCATTCCAAATATAATAATTTAAGAAGACATATAAATTCTTTAAAAAATAGAGAAGTCTGTGAGACATAATAGAACAATATGAGGAAAACTCCCTGGCACCAACTTACTCATTCTAGGACTACAAAAGGTCTAGAGACCCAAGCATACATCCTCCATGTGTTTTTCCTTGGCATTATTTACTGCAGGGAATGTTCCTGCCTGCTGTATAAAGCCTGTATAGTTTTTGTGCAGAGCACTAAGCCTCACAGCCACTCTAGTTGGTACTTAGGATGCAGGATTTTGATGCAATTCTTAAAACTATAAAACCCACAAAACGCACAAGAAAGGGACATTTGCTCTGCGGCCTCCATATTGTTCTTCAGCCAGGTAAAAGATCACGAACATCTAGTCTCACTAAACAGACTATCAAAAAATAACGCACTTTCTCTGTGGAATCATTGTAATGTCCATGTTACACATAGTTGGGCTGTGTAGAAAATCACTGGTCCAACCAATTTCAGCATGTTACTAATGTGTCAGAAGTACAGAATATTTTCTGTATACAAATCTTCATATACTTAAAGATTTTCTCTCAAGCCCTTCTTAAAATCCTCACCTTTAAGGTGTCAGTGAGAAAGTTGCCACTGGCCTCAGCAGGATCAGATTTTACTTCAGATCTTTGAAGAACAATTTAAGATAATACCTTTTATTGTTATAAAATCATAATTCTAAATTGCTAAGGCATTTTGCTGTAAAATTTCACTAATCATGTACTGTTCCACCATATTTGTAACTGAAAGCATAAGGATCTTCAAGCTTCTGAGTCAAAGCAGAAGACAGACAACAGCAGAACTGAAATTCAGTGGCTCACAATTCACAAACTCCGTAAAAAAACCTCTCTTCCATTAATGCAATTTACATTTTTTTCCAGGGCTGCCTTGAAATGTCAGCTGTTCCCAAGTAAAGAAAAAATTTCTACACAAACCTTATGAGAAACTAAATGGGGTCTTTTCAGGCGACAGCACTGTAGATGTTTTTTCCTACATAGCTGGTTGCAGCTGTCATTGCAAAACCTCACATTCTTGGGCTATTAGGTAACTACCTCCACGTCAGTTATTCTATGTTCCAGTGTAAAGGTGACTTCCATGCAAAACAAGTCATCTGCTCAGATTATTTTAAAAACAGAAGTGATTTCTTTCAGGAATTTTCTTAGTTAATGAATGAAAACAGACTCTTACTTAACTTACTTTAAACATCTTTTTTTAAAGTCAGTTTTATCATTAATAGTTGTTATAATCTAAAGTGACTTCTTGTTTCTCTTCAGATACCCGAATTTTAGAATTTATTTCATGCGCATACTTTTCCTGTTACCAAAAGTACTTCACAAAGTGATCATTTTTATTTCCATCTTTTTCTTGTCTTAGAGACTGCCATTCAAAATTAATGAAATGCACCCTATATAATGTACAAGATTTATGGCCTTTAATGATGTTTCTGGATTTTTTTATGCCAAAAAATGCCATTTTCTCCAGATAATTTGTATGAATATATTGAACTCTTCCAGGTACAGTTAAGGTAATTACTTTAATAAAGATCTGTATGTTCCCATGCAGTCTTTTTATTTCTATTCACCAACCTCTCGTCTCCTACCTGAAGTTACTCTGCAGCTGTTTCATTTACCTGTTGGTTACCTAACCCTTTCCTTGTGCTAAGTTTCGGTATGTAATTTACTTTTAAAATTCACCCTTCCCTTTCTAAATGTAACTTTCATTTAAGAATGGTCGATAGACAATTACAAAGATTTCAACTGCAAGTACCCTGTCAACAATAGTTCCAGTTTTCTAATGAACAGACACAGATGTGCAAATATGCATATTTATTGTTATCTTGAAGCTTCATACAGCACGAAGTGCAATATTAGTCAGCACATTTTTCTACAAGGCTGCAGTTTTCCTGCAAAGTTCTGTAGGAATTTCACTGTTCATTATATCCGTACACAGTCTGACAAGACCTAGAATTTCTTTCTAAAGCTTCAGCTTAGAAAATAATTGTGCAAGAATTTCAGCTGTTGTTTGTACAGCCTACTTCCAGCTTTTCTAGAGAAAACCTGAAAACGTAATGCAGTGCCAAGCCAGTTCCATGTCTGCAGCCGCCAGCTGTAGCATAGCAGGCCACCATGGGTAGCAGTGGGGGTACACGGTGGGGAGTGAGACCCCAAGGCTGGGGAGGAAGAGGACCGGCTGCCTCTGAAGCAGGGGATGCTGGAAGAACGGCTCTCTTCTCCTTCCTCGCACAGCCATGCGCAGAGATAGTGAGGCTGCACCCTCTCACGCAGCAGCGGGGTGCTGGAGGATGGCTCTGTGCAGGCTGAGCAGCGACCATTGCTGCGGAAGGTGACCCTTCCAAACAGCAACTCCACTACTCCCGGTGCCTTGGTGGCAGTAGCCAGGGAAGCAAGTTCATCTTTCTAGGGCACTCAGCTCAGCTCAACAGCTGGAACATATTACAGTCCATGTCCTGGAATGACAAATCTCATCTGCACTACTGAGAAACCTCAAGCATCAACAAAACAGCAAATACGAAGATTTTTTTTTTTAGTCAAGCAGATTTATAGACAAACTTTGGATTTTTTTTAAATTTTTGATCCCTCAAGGCTGAAATACTGTTGATTCAAACGTGTGAGGTTATCCATGTGTCTGTAGTCTTTTTACACAAAATTGCTATAAACTACAGATGTAATTAGAGAAGTTCCTCTTTCCTCACCTCGTTTACTGTTCAAGTTTTCAGCATTTGCAAAAAGAAAAAAAAAACACCAGAGCTGAAGAGGGAACGTAGAAAACAAAGTAGCTACATGGTCTGTGTAAACTAAGCATACAGCCGTTGTGCCCTCTCAGTGTTATTTCAGACCAGGAAGACCTATCAACAGCCTACCACAAACTTACTCTTCCCAACTTCTCTAGGAAATGGGACACCCAATGTCGTGCATCTTTTTCAACAAAAAAATTTGCACTGATAAACAGATTGACAACAATTTTACTGTGGTTAAATAAATACATTAAAACCAGTATTTAGTTAGAATCAGCAGGAGGCTTTTCACAGTGTATGTTTTCCTCTAAAATGAGAATATCAGGGCATGGCGAATTGCAAAATCTTCTGAAAGAGAACTCACAGACTGAGACTTCCCCCCTCTTTGAGGTCATAAAAAATACTGCTCTGTGAACCAATTACTTGCCTGTGATGCTAACCCCCTTCACAAATACTTATGCCAAGCCTTCAGTTCCAGCCACAGTGCCCTCATTTTTCAAATTCCCAGGCTCAGTTATTTATTCAGGACAGCTCATTTCAACAACTAAATGATTGGTAAAGTCAGACTACATTTAGCCGCTAGCATTCCTTGGATGTCTGACCTGTAGAAGTGTATAAAAATATATTACAAAACGTGCAATCCGGAGTGGGACTGTGGAGTCTATCTGCTCTGACAAGCTCTCTGTCAATGCCAGCTCAGGGGTCCTGTCAAAGCTGGAAAGGTGTCTACCCCTTTTTTATGAGGTGAATAATAATACAGCAACAACAGCTTGTAAAACATCCAAAACATTTCAGTTAAACTCTTAACTAAAACCATTCAGTGAAATCTCAACCCAAAGAAATATTTTCCAGTTCTCTTCCCATTTCCTAGCTTGCTGGGCCATCTCCTTACCAGTAATCTCCCATTACAGTTATGAGGCAATTCTTCAGGTACCTATTGCTGTGTTTTTCTGTAAAAGGTTTTTATTTTCTCAGAATTTTCTTTTTTTAATAATGTCACCCTTTCATGTAATTTTTTTAATGTAGGCGTTTAAAGTAGATTTATCACAGTGAGGTTACACACTTCTGATTTAGTGTATACAAAACAATTAAGAAATCCCCTAACAGCGTTTTGCTTAAAGTGCCAACAATTTCAGAGTAGCGGCAAAACTATACAAGTAATGTAATTAAAAAGCTCATCTACGTGCACACAGAGACAAGCAGCAGAGCACAGAGGGACAATGGCAGGAGGGGGACCCCAAGAGCCCCGGCCTGGCCCTTCCAGGGGGGCCTCAGCCCCAGGGCCTGGGGGTGACACCAGCCATGGTGAGTCAGCGGGAGGGCTCCCCACCGCACCGTGCAGACCGAGGGGTACTGCCGGGGGCATGGGACACGCTGCGGGACGCCAGGGAAGAGCGCTGTGGGACTGCGTGGGACTTACCACGGGATGTACAGGGGAGGAAGGAAAAGCGGGGAAAGGGACAGATCAGGGTGGTCTGGGGAGGAACAAGCATGGTAAAATAGCGAGATAATGGCTTAGAAGTAGCTGGTCGGTTCCGTTGCCTGGCCACGCCGTGCGCCGGATCCCCTCAGTCTGTCCTGTCCCCTTACTAACCTGCACTTCTAACTCCCAGCCTGGGCGAGGGGCTCCCTGTTCTGCGCGCTTGTGTGCCGGCAGCTGGGGTCAGCCCATGGTGCCACCAGCTTGCTCAACAAGTCCATGCGCGGTCGCTCATGAGCATCCAGACCGCCTAGTGGGTGAGCAGGCCAAGCGGCCTGGAGCCATGCGCTGGGAGCATGGCACCCTGAGGAGGCGGCTGCCGCAGGGACCGGCGGTCCGGGCTGTGGGGCGGGATGGTGACCGGGAGGCCCATCCGCACGTGTGCGTGTCTGAGCGGCAGGCAGCAGGGCCAGCTCTGTGGTGGGCTGGGTCACGAAGGGACACAAAGTGCTGCTCTGGATGAGGAAACCAGGGACCAGCTACCGGTTATGCAGCTACTGGGGTGCCTGAGTCCGGCTCCTGGTGGGACTCACAAAGTGTGTGTGTCCCACCAACAGAGCTCCACCTGGTCCAGCCGGTGGGGGGGCACGGGATGTGGACAGCAGTGCTGTTTGGGCGTGCCTGAACGCTTCCGCCTGCGCCCATCCATGCAGCCACGACCATGCACTTGTGTCTGCCAGCACCGCACATGCACGCTGCTCACAGCATGGAGATGGCAACAGGGAGCTGTGGCAGCCTCACCTCTGCTGGGCATGCATGAAAACACAAAATCCCAGATCATGCGCAAAACTGTACGCACCATTACACTGCACATAAACACTTAAGGAAAAAAAAATGCCACTTCCTCCCAGAAAGTTTGAAGGAAGACTCAAAAGAGAAACTACTATATTGTTTCAAGACTGAAAATCAATACAGGAGAAGAATAGAAACCATGAGTGCAATCAGCATTCGTGTTGCTGGCAATTTTGTTATCCATGACTAACTTAACAAGTATGAATTATTTACTCTTTTTTTTGGTTGGTACTATAGAAGAAAGAAGGAAAAAGAATCTGCTGAATCAGATCTTTGGCGGATGCTTTCGTCTGAGCTGTAGAGGAGTTTTCAGCAATTAATAGCCAGCTGCACATCCTGATATAATGGCAGATGGGTCCTGCGTCATTAAGCATTACTGAAACAAGTTACTATTTACTAAGTAATGGTCCAGGAAAATAAATCCTTGGAAAAGCAAAACAGCTTTTTTAAGAGACAAAGGTGTATTTAAGAAGCAACTTGACAATCATTATTTAATTCCAGTTAAAAAGTAAGTGCATAAAATGCTACTTTCTTGTGCAAATTATTCACAGAATCACAGAATCACAGAATGTTTGGGGTTGGAAGGGACCTCTGTGGATCATCTAGTCCAACCCCCCTGCCAAAGCAGGGTCACCTACAGCAGGCTGCACAGGACCTTGTGA
>Ga0065711_1006024_pt1 | contig 18517 bp, 9 predicted proteins | sample Hoacrofraction12_FD_59098 | JGI IMG/M metagenome (GOLD analysis project Ga0065711, IMG submission 59098) | Hoatzin crop microbial communities from Cojedes, Venezuela - Epithelial fraction 12 v2 (version 2) | ecosystem: Host-associated > Birds > Digestive system > Esophagus > Crop | place...
CCCCCCGGGCGCGGCGCCCGCCGGCTCCCCCCCGCCTCCCCGGGACGGCGGCTCGCCCTTGGCGCGGCGGCAGCTGCTGGAAGCCCGCAGCTGGGGCCGGTCTCTCTCCCGCGCGGGGCACCGTGCGAGGGGGGTGCTCCTGCGAGTCACGGTGGGGGGGGTTGCGAGTTTGTTTACTTGTGATTCGCGTCTCTACTTCTGGATTCTCCTTTCTGCTCGCGTAACGGATCGGCAGAGGTGCTCCGCGGGGTGTGCGTGGTAAGTTTGCCATGGGTGGGTTCTGCTCGTGGGAATTTCGGTTTGTTGCACAGTACGTAGAGATGAGTTTGTGGGTTTGTTTCTTTTTTTTTTCTTTAAACGGTGCTGTTTTTTAAGCTGGTGTTTAAAGAAATACACTTCTGAAACGTTTTCTAGTTTATAATGAAATGTTTTACAATAGAAATTAGTTTCCTGAGCTATGAAAGAGAATTGTTTCTAGATGGTAGATAGCTGAAGATTTACATTTCTTATAAACTGAGTTGATTTGACTTTGCGCTGGTGAAAATAAACCCTCTTGCCTCGGCATTGCCACAGGCTGCTCTTCTACAGCTCTTTCCGGCAGCGAACGCCGGACCTCCGTCCAGCTGCCTGGGGAGATCTGGGATGCTGAGCCGCCGCCTCCTCGGGAAGGGCGAGAGGCCAGGCGGGCCGGGGGCTGGTCCAGCCCGCGTCTGTGGGCGAGACTCGGGTTTCAACAAAGAACGGCGCTGGCTTGGCCCGCGCGGTGCTTCTGACGGCTCCGGCGGCGTGGGGTTTGCTGTCGCCGGCGGGTGGGTGTCCCCGCCGAGGGGCCGCGGGGCTGGGCGCTGCCCTCGCCCTCCCGCTCGCTCCCGAGGGAGGGCCCCGGCGTAAGGGCGGCCGGGGAAGTTGGTGTGGCAGCGAATAATTTCGATTTCTTTGTGTTGAGGACAGAGTGTAGGCCGCTACAGGGGGGGAAGCGTCCTATATAGACAGATAACCAGCTACTACTTCAGTTGCTGGCTTGATGTTGGCTGCAGCCCTTCGGTGCTTAAGTCATAACTGATATTTTCACAGTGCCCTGTTTGCCTTCGGTGACAGAAGATATCTCCACGTTGGGAAAGAACTTTTCCTCCGGGGGAAAAAACAGCCACAAAGAGTTACTCTTCATGCTTGTGGCTGAAACTGGCCTGGCTTGCACAGCCTATCTCTCAAAGGATGTTACATTTTTAATGTTGTTTCTGTAACTAAAGCAGCCCGTCAGGGATGTGAATATCAGATTGCTGTTAGGTTATGTGGTGCTGCTGACAGAGTAATGCCAGATAGTGTAAGTTCTCATAACAACAAACAGAAGTTTTATAGCTGTCCTTGTTAATGGAATTCTGGTTTTCTTGGTAGCTAATATGCCACAGTGTCTTGCTGCTGACTCTGGATGTCCTTGGATGACCGTCCTGTGCCTCAGTGTCCCTGCCAGGGCTGAAGGGAGGCCCGGTACTTCCCTGCGTCACAAGGATGATAAAACTTCCCAGCGCTCTGCTTGCTGAGGCCCTCATGTGGGAGTTGCTCTGGAAGTACTTGCTGGCTCTGGTACTGCTGGAGAGCCTTGTGCTCACACCAGTACCATCCTACTGGTGTGTTCACTGGGCTTCTGTTTGTCTGTACAAATGTCACTTCAGCCAGCATTGAAATACCAGGCTTCCTGTTCGACAGGCTTTGGGGCTTGGGAGTGATAAAGCAGTGTCACTTTGTTGCAAGGAGCTTTTCAAAGTTGTGAGATTTTGGGTTTTTTTCACATAGAAGCGCAACCTTCCTGTAGCAAAGTGCCAGTTGAGTATTTTGCTTCTTGAAAGAACCAGAACTTCTTATTTTTGGTTTGACCAAATTACAGTCGTCTTTGACTTCCGTTTGTGCAGCACAGGAATTTCTGAATGATGGGCCATCTCTCCCGCAACGCCGCAAGCTCACTAACTTGTCAGGCTTCATTGTTGCCGTGTAAACTTCTGTAATGGATTTTCCATGTACCAAGAAAAATTGAGCAAGCTATTTTTGTCTCATTTTCCTTCACAATCACTGCCCCTTTTCTGTGTATGTGTCATTGTCCTCATTTTGTGGGGGGTGAAGATAATTTTCACAGTGGAACTCGATGCTGTGTCCCAGGACTCTGTGTGATGGTTATTTTGAGTTGGTTTTTCTTAGTTCAGACAGCTGTTTTGCCTACACATTGGAGGCATAGTGACAGCAGTCGAGGAAGACAGCAGAGCATTGTTTTCTGAGAAGTTAATTGTTAAACATACTTGGTTAAAACGATTAGCAATGTAGTGTTAGATATCCAGCTGTCCCATCCCCATAATCTTGGCCAGGAAGAGGAGGGTAAGAAGAGGGATGCCTTTACCAGATTCAAGTTCTGTAAGCGGTGCTGCGTTTTAGCCGCCTGCTCTCTTTAGCCTTCTTGGCTGCTCACTGCTGTTGCACTGACATCCTTTACTCAGCTTTTTTTGTGCTGGGGCAACAGCACTTCAGTGCAAATTTGAGGCTTTCAGAGTGCTTCTAGGCACGGTGAATCCCAGCTTGAATAACGGTGACGTGGGGTGTACTTGATTGCTCACTCCATTTCCCCTTTCAGTTAGTGAGGATAGATGCACTCTTCTTAACAGAATATCTGCGTAAGGGAAATCTAGATATATTTTCATTTTAGCAGGCTTTCCAGGGTAAAAGATTGATGTGAATGTTGCTGGACTTTGTGAATCCCGCCTTAAGGCCAAGACAAGGCTGATGGTAGAGCACAGCAGAGGCTGGTATCACGAGGGGGGGGGGCTGCCTTTCTGACACCATCCAGGAAACAAACCTGGGCTCGTGACACAAGTGGTGAAGGGCTCCATGCTGGTAAAACTCCATTTAGGTGGACACAGCTAATTTAGCAGAGTCTCGCTGAACTACAGTAATACAGTACACAACTGGAAGCTAATGGAAGTGTAGGCTGCCCATGTTGTCCTAGGGTCTTAAAGTATTAAGCCATTTTCTGTGATGAAGGCCATGCTTAAGGCTGCCCGTTGAACAGCTAACCAGTTTTCTGAAGTCAAAACTCAATATAAAATTTCTGTGTGTCGAAAAATATCACTAATAATTCTGGGAGTTACTGTTGTTGTACTTAAATGTTTGAAAATAAACATGTACTGTGGATTGAATGTTGCCAGACCACATAGCTACCTTGCCCACGTGTGTCTTTCATGGGATTACGTACACGCTAGTGAATCTGCGGCGTACTCTGCAGCACACACATCCTTCAGGGATGGCTTAAAGCTGTCTTCTTAACATGCAGCTTAGGCATTTGAGAACTCTGTTAGCTGATGCGTGGTTGTGCTGTAGGAGAAGATGTCAACGTATCATGCACTTCCTGGAAGAGTAGTTTGTCTTCGGACTTCTTTAACTTTACTTAACACATGCTCGGGTTGTTTGTGGGGGTTGTTTGGTTGAGATGTCTTGCTTATTTGATTTTTGCGTTGAAAAGGTGTGTGTAGATCACTAACACAATTGGTAGACCGTAGCCTATAAATATCCTAGGATGCACCACTCCAAAAGGGCTGAATCCAGAGATAAACAACCAACTGTTGTCCTTTACTTTGAGAAAGTTATTTCGTTACACTCTTCAAGCTACCGTTGCTTGAAGACAGCTGTGTACTTGACCTGTGCTCTCCAGAGTAAAAGTGTTTGAAATGGTGGATGCTATCTGAATCCGGCTTGAAGATGATGTACGGAAATGCCTTTGCTTTGCCTTAGCTACTTGCACTGCTTTACAGCCCACAGTCATTTAGATTGCACAGTGATAAAATTGAGGTTTGGGGTTTTTTTTTGTGTGTGGAAAGCTGACAGTGTAATCGGTAACATCCACAACCTTTAAAGGAAAAATCCTTGCCCTGAAGAGATTTTGTTTTAAAGCAAAGCTCAAAGAAAATGGTGTGCCCTGGTAGCCTTGGTGGTAGCATGGAAAAAGGCATCAAAGAGGAGAGCAAGAATAATGTGACTTATGTTTTGGGAGCAAGGCTGCGTAACAGAGAACAGCACTTGTGGAGTGCTGCGACTTTGAGCTAAGAACTGCAGTTGCAGTTTGGCTGGCAATAGTTGAGTAAGAGTTGATGGCTGTATTTTGGTTACCTCTGTTCTATTAAAGACTGGGACTGTCCATCAGGAATGTTGGATAAAGCTCACTTCTTTCCTTCCTTTAGTTCCCCTTGGACAAAAAATGGAGTAGTGACAAGTACTAGCCTATTTAGAGATGCATATGTATATATATGTTTATGTTTGAGGAGTGTGTGTGTCTTTTTTTTAAAGGCATGGCATCTTTGCCTCAGAGCCCAGTGTGGTGCAGTTCCTGATGCGTGTAGTGATTGAAAGGCAGAAATTTATCACAACTTGCTGTGTGTTTTCCATAGCAAAGAAAAAACCACAAGGGAGTTTTTCTTCTTTAGTAAGAAGTGAAGTACCTAGGCTAAACATAGGTGCTCAGCTTTGACCTGAATCTGTTCATACTGAAGTCGCTTGAACTTAGACCAATGCAGAGCAGTATTTTGTTTAATTTTTTGCTTTGCTCTGCTTAGTCTGTGTATATTTGGGTTGAACATCACTGACTAAACCTGCTCATGACTGGTGTCAGATGACAGGTTTTATTGTGTTGCACTGCAGAGCGCGGGTGACTTAGCAGCTTTATCTTTGAGGATTTGTCAGAGGCTGAAGTGACAAGTATGCTTTGGTGTGCAGCACGAAGCGTGGCAATGTTTGAAATCCATCTTTGAGCTGATTGCAAACGAATTGTTTCAGAGCTGTACAGCAGACTCTTTAGCTGAGTTTGCTTTCTTGATTTAAATATGTGCATTTCCCAAAGCTCGTTCTAATACTGTTTAATTTAACCCTATCGCAACAATCTGGCATGCACTTTTGTTCTGTTAGATTGCGTTGTCGCTTTCCATGTTAACAGTTCCCAAAGAAGATCTCGCAAAGTGCTTTTGAGAGAGAGAAAAGATTGCCTGTGTTTCCGCTGTCTTGTCAGAAGAATGAGGATTTACTTCCTGCAGAAACAGGTCCATGCCCTGGAACCGAACCAGGGGCTGAACTGCAGTAGCTCTGTCTCGGAAAGCTCCCCTCGGTGGGGTGGCTGCTGAGCTTCCTGCAGGAGGGCTGGGCGCCCGCTGCAGCGCTGGGGCCACGGCAAGGACTGCTGGCTTGCTCTGCTGTTGTATTTCTTGAGCAGATTTTTTTGCTTGGTACCTGAATGCAACAAAGCTCTGTGTGAGGAGAAGTGAGGCCGGTACCTAGGGACCATTCAACCTCCTTCTACCCCTAGCAGCAGCAGCTGCCTCATGCGACTTTCAGTTTTTCTCGTGATTAGGCTGCAATATTCGGTAGTCTGAGCAATGCTGTTTCCATTTCTTTTTAAATTCGGTAGCCTTTGTTAAAAGTACTGTTTCATGAGTATTTAAAAATTGGCTTATTTAGAATTGCAATTTCACGGGGGTATTAATCATGTGAGACTACTGGCAGAGCTTTAGGTGTGGAAAAAGGGGAGATTTTTCACAAATGCCAAATGGCTTAGGTACTCAGTTGTCATTTCATTTTTACGATTTATTCTCCATCTCTTCTTCAATGAATGCAGAAATAAATTCCCTCCAGTGCAGGGCTATGTTTTTCGTTAGGTATTGGAGGTCGTCATTTTTAAAGAAAGCCTAGTTGCACAAAGTATTTACATTAGTGGTACATTTCATACCGAGAATGTGCTGTCCACAGAAATCCCGAAGTGGTGATCGTAGGCGTCGTCATGATCTATGAGGTGGTTTTTTTGTTTTTCTTTAAAAATATTATGAAAAATTAGTTTTACTAGGGAGGGCCAGAAGTGGCTTGGAAGAAAGTTGGCTGTTGTTATCTTTGGACATTGATCTATTCCGCAAAATCTTCGTGCTTATTTTATAATTAAACTATTTTTGACAGAAGCCACGCAATGCACGATTTTGTCAGTGACAACTGTATTGCTTCACAGGTAAGAAAATGTGAATGTCAAATGACAGTCAAAGCTATATGTAGCCAAGGAAAATGGTTGGATTAAGTGTTTGATAAAGAGAGTTTTAAATTCAGAGCTTTAACTGTTTTGTGAGTTACTAGCTAAATTATAAAAGGTTTCTTGTTCTGAGAACTACTTTAAGGGCAGCTTGGACATACAGAACAATCTGGGGGCCAGTACTGATAATTTTGAAACTTTGTTTTCCAAGTAAAATATTTCAGACTCTGTTTTCCAGAGTAAGCTCTGCTATATTCCTCACCAAAGGTTATGATGTGCTTTTGGCAGCAGAATCATTGTAGTGTTTTGAAGTGAATAGTTGCTTTAAAATAAAGTTCAAGTATTAATTTGTTCATGCTAGTATTCCTTGCTCAGTGATGTCAGTACATGCAATTTTGTAGTGTATCTGTATTGACTTCGTTTGTGTGAATTGTTGGCTCAAGTAAAAAATGATCTCAAAATTTAGTGTAGCTAATCTGGGGATTTAAGAGTTAAAATTGAAATCTTTTTATGGCATTGTTTGTGTTGTATTGTTTGCATTTCTGGCTGAAGGAGACACTTAGCTGAGGTTAAAAAAAGCCCATTAAAATTTAACTACTCCATTTGTTTGGTTGTCTTCAAAGTTTATCCTTATTTAACCTGTAAAAAGATTGACTTGCAGATTTTTTTTCAGATGAGAGACGTATTTGCATGGGCAATTGAGTATCTGTTCACCATGGTTTATCACTGGTCTACTTGGACTTAAATTGAGGACCTCAGTGTGATACTAGCATGGCCTGAACTTTTTGAAGGCCCTGGGATTATTTTGGGGCTCTAGCTAGTTCACCCAAGCAGGGTCATTATTTTATCCTTTGCATAGGAAAGAAGCAGCAGCATGCCTTTGGGCATGTGTTAAACCTGAGACTGTTGATAAATTAATTTCTGAGCTTTGGTGGTTTCATGCCATGCTTTAGAGCAGTCTTTTGGGGATGTGACTCTGCAAGCAGATTTAGGTGCATTGTCGGCTTGCTCTCGTAAATTATGATGCAGAGTAAAGAAGCCAAAATACTATATTTCCTATTGTTGAAAACTGGTCAAGCATGTCAGAGATGGTAGAAGTTTTCTGAACTAAAGACGATGACACGTGGAAGTGTATAAAAGACAGCAAGCATTGCCAACCCGACCTCTTTTTGACTGCGTTGCTGCATATTAGCATTACACCTGGTTTGTGCCAGCTGTTGACTGTGTCCCTGCATTTCATTATTGTCAGTCTCTGATGCTTTTAACATCTCAGTTATACTTATTGTGATAGTCTCACTTCTAATTCACAGTATACTGATCATTCACTAAATATGTATCTAGTCCTTGGTTTTGATGTTACAAGATTAAAAGGGTGTGTTTTCTATCATCTTTGGTATTGAAAGCCAAATAACATTTTGAGGCTGCTGGTTATTTAAAATGATTAAAACATAAAGAAGTTCCTTTGTACTTTGGTCAGTGCTGACGTAACTGCTTCCAGTAGTCTAGAAAGTGTTACACATAGTTCGTTGATGGCCTGTTTAGACTAAGATGCAATGTTGTAAGTGCAATGGTCATCTACCAAAGATGCATGAATGTGCTCAGGAAGCATTTGTTACAACATGTATCTTGTCCTTTGAAGTTCAGATGTAACAAGTTATATTAAACCAGCATGAGTATGAGACCTGGAATATGTAGTGGTTGTTCTTAAGTTTCTTAACTTTCATGTTAATGGTATGTGAAGCAAAATGTTTGAGCAAGAGAAGGAAGGGAAGAGAGGCTCACCTGTATGAGCCTAACTCTCCTGGCACCTGTGTACTTGAAGCACAGATGTAGTGGGAGGAGGGAAGGAGAAGAGCATTCAACAGCACAAGTTCTTGGAGGTGCACCTGGTGAAAAGTTGGTTAGTTTCTCAAAGGGGCTAAGCTTAAGTATTCATCACGATTTAAAAACAAAATGGAGAGTGAAAATAGACTTCATAGGCAGGGTGCACAAATGAAACTGTCAGAGTAGCGGCAAGGTACTTCTGTGATGCTCAAACTCCTGTGAGGAGTCAGCACTGGTGTGGTAACATACCTTTCCTCACCTTGATAAGCTGCAGTGGGATGGGAGAAAGTACATGAGGCTGCTGCCTTGAATTCATGTCTAGGGATACAGAGATCCTTCAGTTTACACTTTTTATTCTTTTTTTCAGTGAGCTACCTACAGCATTGATAATTGGGTTGTTTCCTACTCTTAGACCCTGTAATGAGAATCAACTGTTTATTTTTAGTCTTTCTAGTTTTGTCGAATGATAGTGCAAGAGAAGAAAAAGAATCCATACGTGCCAGGCCATTTCAGTTTGGCTGCTGGAAGAAGACACTGAAGCAAAATTTAAGCCGAAGCCTATCAATGCTCCAGGGACATGAGACTGACTGAGCTAGCTTTTACTGCTGCGCTCCATCCGTGTCCTGCTAATAGAGGATGCTGGAGCAGGAAGTCTTCATGAGTACAACAGGAGCCAACCCTCTCCCTTTATTTTTAGACTTTGTTTTCCCAGTGGTAAGATAGTTTGGAACTTGGGGGTCAATGCCTGAGGTTGGGCAGGAATATAACTTAGTAATGAATGCTACCTGGTATGCAGTTATTCAGGAGGTGAGTGGGGAGACTGTCTTCCCCTGTAGCTAGAAGTTGCTGAGATTGATTGATTGTGGTGTAACGTAATTCCAGTGTGTGGAGGCCTGACATCCTATTTGCTTCTGGAAATAGATGAAGATAGTGAATTAATGCAGAAGTATTTTTGTTTTGGGTGTTGGAAAGAGTGGGAAGGCCACTGCTGAAATCTGGCACCAAAATTTAGATATCTGAATTAGCAATGCAGGAAACATAGTAGCGAGTGTAGCAAGCAGCTCAGTTTCTCCAGAGCGGTGCTGGCAGTGTAGACAACTTGGGTACTGAACTCATGCAAGCATCTGAACTGTGCAGAGCAAGCATCTCTTTATACCCATTGTGAAAAATGTGTGTGGGATGCTTCCTCTGGATATCCTTACACCAAGGCGTAACTGGCATTTTAATACAACTTTTATCATAGGGTTCCCACTGAAGTGGTCTTCACAATGGATTTTCTGCTTGTACTTTTTTTTTATCTCCATATTTGCATATAATGGTTTCTACTGCCACAGCTGTTCTGTGTTTGGTTTCCAAAGTGGTAATAAATGTGGTATGCTGAAATCAAAGCTTAGCCTGATAGTCTATTGCATAAATATAACTGTAAGGGAAAATTTGAGCAGTTACTGTATTACAGCAAAGATGTGTGGGTTGATGGTCTTGGTAGAATTCACTTCTTGCATTTAGGTCTCTTATGGTGCAAGAATAATTTTTTGATACATGTAATAATTAGGTTTTGAAATAAAGAGGATTATCTTGCATTTTAATCACTCTGCCTTAATAGCAGGGAAGAAAAATCTTTGTATTGTAAGACTCCCAACTCTGTTCTCAGTGTTTTCTAGAATGACATTTTAATTGTATTTTATATTTATGGGACTCATACTTAAAACTTATGATTCTCATAGGTTCTTACTAGTGCCCCAATGTATATTAATCAGTTGTATTTTTAAAGAGTGTAAGCTTCTGTCCTGGTTGTCTTACCAAACAAAAACTCAGTAAACAATTTTTTGTGAAGAGAATTATTATTTCTAATGGTAATTTTTAATGTGTAACTCTAATATTCAGCTACACTTCTCTTGTTAACATGAAGCATTAATGGTTGCTTCATACGTAGTACGTGAATAGCTTATAAACAAATAAACAAAAGTAGGTTTAAATATCATGCCTGTATTTAGCAAAGCTAGTGGATGGTAATCAGCATAATGGCTGACAATAGATTTTACTGTTCCAGCAGGCGAACTTGCACCCAGAAAAAGCACACAAGATCAGGAATGGCTAGAGACTGTTGGTGAATGTGTTCTTCTCCAGATGCTTTCTTAATTCCTTCAATTAACTTGATTAAGCAGCTTAGCTTAAATAGCAGAATTTGTGACTTGGAATTTCTCCCGTGCAGTATTTTCCCACTGCCTTAGGAATTAGTTCCTTTAACATCTTGTCTGTGTAAAGCAGGCAGCCTTGGTTGCTCCTGTGTCTTGCACAGACATGAGATGATGTATGCTTAGTATGAGAGGCATGCACTGGGTGGTTTTTTTTTTCCTCTCTGCAATTGCATCTAGGCAGAAGTCATAAATCATAGTGATTTCTGCACAGGGCAATTGAATGGAGACTCGCTACCTTATTTTTTATTAGTATTGAAAGTTCCCCCCTGCTTAGATCACTACAAAGCCTTCCTCAACAGAGAAGAGCATGCCCTTTTTTCCCTTTGCCTTTTACTCTGCTTCAGAGCTATGTTTCGTAGTGCAAGGTTAGCTCTGAATGCCATGCTCTGATATCTGAGTTAGGTAGCTGGCATATCTGGTAGAGCCTGGCCAAAGCAGTGACTGAGAAGATTATGTACGTGGGATTCTTTGTTCGAGAACAGTGTGTGCCATGTTCCAGTTACAGCATTGGAAGGTGTGTTTTCTCATTGGTCTTGGGTGTCCACGTTGGCTGCAGCTGTGGCAGAGTTCACCAAATATTTTTCCTCCTTCTGGATTCTCCAGTCAAGCGGCTGCTTTTGTATTCTTCTGACCACCATCTTAAGGCAGGGGCTCCTGAGCGAGGGAATTGCTCTCAGGGACCACTTAGGAATATAATTAAACTTCCTAGTTGTACCACCAGTGCCCTTACCAGGTAACCTGGTACATCCCCTTTCCTACCCCAAGGCTTTGTCTTCGCAGTGTTAGATAGGGAATAGGGATAGGGATGTTAGATAGGGAAGCTGGATGGTAGCACGGGGTTCCTGTTCATCTCTCTCTGTTTGCTTTCCTCGAGGATGTTTTCTCCCTTTTTGGTAAGAGTCATGGTTATGTTATAGTGTCCTCTGTTTTTCAGAGTGCAGAAAGGTGGCCTGAGATGAAACCTGATGGCACTAGAGAACTCACCCATTAGTAACTACTGCAGCTCAAACTTACATTGACTTTTGGGTAGTGTGGTAGCCTGGAGCTCTGTGTGGCTCATCTTCCATGTTTTCAGCTGCTGGCCCAACAAATTGTTGATTTCCAAGTTACAGGTCTTTCCATCTGGCTCTGGCTTGCCCTCCCAGCAGGAATATGCCCTCAGTTCTGCTGGTACATGGCCACAGATTATTTTGAACAGTTTTCTGAAAAATACTTGTATTTTTTCAGTATTAGAAATAGCGATGTCTCACGTAGGTTGTTTTTAAATCTGTGCAATAGCTTTGGAAGTGGGTATCTGTGTTTATAACTGTTTTTTTTCTCACAAGAATTTCAGAAAAGACCCTGGTACTATTGCTACGTTTTCTCCTTCCCTTGATTATACAGTGCTAACCAAAATCATGACATTAACATTTTGATAATTACTGGTGAGTCTGTAGATTGGCATTGAACCAGCTATCTACTGTCTAATGAAGGATGGTGGTTGGGCGTGCTTGTATGAGTTTTCTCTTTCCAGCAGTGCCACGTGGACTGTACTAGCCTTAAGAACCTTTGCTGTGGAGTCAGAGGTGAATGTTGTAAAGATACTAAAATAGGAGAAGGATGTCCAAGTATTTTTTGGTGGCATTGGTTTATCCCCCTTTCTCAGTGTTGGTTATGAGGGGAACATTAAATGAGTTATGTTGGTTCTGGAGGTGTATGAGATGAATTCCTTCCTCTTCTTTCTCTTCTAATTTTGGAAATTTACTTTTATGTCCATTGCAAAATATGCATTTACGGGCCTTAATTTTATCCCAGTGATGAGCTCTGCTACATCATAGAATCTAAATTTAGTTAGGTGAATCCCACGTATGAGGTCTGGTTTGCAGACCAGTATTTGTAGCTGATTTTTATAATTTGGAAACAAGTGGTCTTTCGGGAATTGGAGTGGGCCAGTACCTGTGGAGAAAATAGGAGCAACATCCACTAGCAATGAGTTGTGATGATGAAGCCTCTGGAGTGTGGTCAAGAAGACTCACATGGAAGAGAGCTCTGAAGCTGGGGGAGAGTCAAAGCCTGAATTCTTAAGAAGAGAAAACCGGACATGGACAGACAAATAAAGTCTTTCCTTCTGTTATGCAACATGATGAGTTTGGTGTAGAATCTTATGTCTCGGTAACTAATGAAAGCCAGTTAGCTTTTATAAACCAGTCTTGCCTAATTGTAAGTATTTTGGGGATGTTTCAGCTTTTTGTGAATAGTCCTAATATGAGAGCAGATTTAAGTACATCAGGAAGGCTGCATGGTTAAGCAAGCCACATGTGACTTCCCATTATTAAAGAAACTGAAGATGGGAATGATACAGGGAAAGGAGGAGGGAAAAGGGTGGGAAGGGGAAGGAGACTGGAAAGACCAGGATTGTAACAGAAAGCCCTTTTGCAATAAATCTGTGATGAAGATGATACACAGGGGAATCAAAAAGCACCTGTTTTTCATTCCTTCCCTCTCTATAGGGGAAGATTGCTGTTCATGAGAGAGATTCTTCAGGTAGTTAGAAGCATTCATAAACTTCTGGATTTTAACACTCCATTTAACTTCTGTACTACAAAAGTTACTTTCTTCAAACTTGCCTCTGTTTTTGATCTGTCTTTACAGTAAACTGTAACAGAGTTAACGATAAATACAAAAATGCACAACTGCTCTTGATCCTGTGATTCTAGTAGCAAATTCCATGTCTGCACAACACTTCTGGGAAAACTATATGGCAGTTTGTCTTTTGAAAGACTAGTTAAAACTTAAACCCCCTCAGATTTCTAGTATGGTTAGATACTTTTTTTTTTCCTGTTGGCCAAAGGGCTTGCTTTCCTCTACTGAAGCAATTTGTAGAGTTTGTGCAGTATCCAGCATGGTTTTATATTCAACAGAGTGGGGTGGTTTGTATGTGAATTCCAAGGCTTTTGCAATAGTAAATCATGGTTTGCTTGATAAATGCAAATTTGCATTTATGCTGATGTGAATACCTTGTTTAGAGGTCAAATAATTCTGGAAGGATTCTCAATTCTATCCTGCCTGTGCTTTTCTTGAAGATGTGGTAAACAAAAATCAAGTTTGCCACCTAGCTCTGATAGAGTTGAAAAAAGAATAACTTTCCCAGTATTTGTTCAGGAATGCGGGCCATACTGAGAGTTGTTACGGTTTTATAACTCAATGGGAAAATTATTTTTTCCTTAGAGGTAGTCCCTTACTTCCAAAGACATTTCTAAATGTTACTTTTGCTCTTTATTATGCTGGAAATCAAGGTGGTCTGTATATCCCAATGCAATCTAGGGTTTCACGTGTCTTTCCTGAATGTGTTTTTTTTAACATTATACCTATTGATGGAGCTCAGCTTGCATTTACTGATGTGGTCTCTCTTTGTGTATAATTCTGCTGATACAAATTTAGACTGAGTGTATTTTTCTTCAGGGCAAAGCAGGGGCCTGCCTGAGTTATTGGAGAATCGGTGTCTGGCAAATTCAGAGGGTGTTTTGAAGATTCATTGAAATGATATCAGATATGGGGTTTTTTTGTGCAAAGATTAATTGGAACATGCTCGTTTTTATATAGCCTTTACAGGACTTCCAGAATGTGGTGCTAGTTATTTTACTTCAGTGACAGGATAACTAGAGATTGAGTACAAATATCTCTTTATTCCCATCAAATCTTGCATCCTGGTACAATTTTCTTCCAAATAATTTTCAGTCTTTTTTTTTCCCCTTTTTCCTCAATGCATTGAAGAATGAAACATGATTAGTAATTCATTGTTACAAGTAAAATGCCACTTGAAAGAAAATTCTCTGTGGAAAACTGCTTAGCAGTGGGAGCTTCAGTGTAAAGTTGTTTTGAGAAATACAGGCCTTGCGTTTGATTTTACAGATCATAGTCTGTGTTGAGAATCCTGTAGGTGGGCATAAAGCTGATTTATTTTTATCCATACCTTTATTAGGAAGTTTGGTGTGGGTTTTTTGAAGTACTTTCCTGTGGTCAAGAATACTTGGAATTGTTGGCACTTGTAACATGAAATTCTTCTAGGATGTACGCTGTTAGGTCAGTAGTAGAGAGAGGTAAGTGCTACTCAGAATAGCAACTTCTTTCACTATGGCTTTTCCTACTCAGAGACCCTCTCTGATTTTAACCCTGGAAACAGTCTGGGATACTTTTTCTCTGTTGAACGGTATTTGTTTGAAGAGGTAGCCTTTCTGCTTAATCTGGCTCTAGGACAATGAAAGACCCAGAATGAATATAATGCTCCACGTAGCCTTCAACACTGTGAGACCCATCCTGGGTTCTCACTGAGACATCCCTTCTGTCTTCAGGAGGAGTCATGGACTCTTGACATGGGGCCGTAACTGTCTGTAAATCTTTAACTCCTTAAATCCCTGTGGCCTTTCCCAGCCTCTCCTACATTACCAAGTGCCTTGTTTCCTAAATTAATAGCAAACAAATGAAAATACTAATCTGTAAAATGGGAAAGATTTTATGTGCATAAGGAAAATCCATTTTGTTGCTTGGAGCTCAGGTGGCTTGTTTCTATGATATTACTTTCTCCATCATCCTCATTTGTCTGTGCAACTATTATCTACTGACAGATAAGGTTTAGCAGAGGCGTATGTTTAAGACAGATGAAATTCATTGCTGTTGCTTAAAAAATGTTGATTTTTTTTTAAAGAAAACATTTACTTAACAGGAAGTTGGTTTATCTTTTTGTTAGCGCTCAAAAGCCGTATGTAGCTGCATTTGTCGCCTCACCTGGGAAACAGGAATTCATCTACATAATCTGAATTTGTGATGATGCTTCCTTAAGATATATAAAGTCTGTTTACGTAATTTCTGTTCTTTAAAAGAAGTCACTTTAGAAACTGCAGGACTAATGAAGTGTTTCTTCCTGGATTTGTGTCTTGTGGCTGACTTAACTTGAAGATGCTTTGCCTGCAGTTACTTCTTTGAAGTGAGCTCATTGTCTTCTGTGTTCCTTGGCAAGACATGAACTTGCAGCCTAGCCTCATCTTCCATGACGTCACTTCCAAGATGTCTGCCCTGTCCCCAGCTGCCCCTCCTGTAGGACCATAGCTGTCTTTGAGCCTGTTGTTGTAGTGTCAGGTTAGGCTGATGATGGCCATTGACTGAAATAGTTAAGGGGGAAGGGCTAGGAGGGATGCAGATGGTGTGATTGTGTAAGCCTATTTGCCTATTAAACAAAAGAATACGCTTTTGTTCAGGATAGAACTTGTTCTTGTGTATTCATCTTCTACATGTTTGTGCAAGTACAATGGCTGGGTTCCCTCCAACCCTGCCCTCCCCCTCTCCCAAGGCAATCCTGAGCGGAAGGAATGGGCCAGAGTCCTGTGTGCGTTTGTGGCTTCCCTACAATAGATCACCCGCGGTCTGTCTGAGACAGCCTTTTTGGACATCATCATCTTCTGAATCAGCTTGCTGCAGGGGAGAGAATATCTTCAGCTCTTGTCTGTTGTGTTTGGCCAGAGGCACAATATGTTTTAGTTACTGGACTTTGGCAGAAGTACAATTGGAAGTATTAAAGCCATCCAGGTAAGATCAGGAGCTACCTCTAATGAGCTGCTTCGGCTGAAGCATGATGGCTTTGCTTCTGGCCCACCAGCAGTGAGAGCATCCAACAGGTGTTGTTTGCATGCTGCTGCTGCGATTCAACTGAGAATTAAACAAAGTAAGGCTTAAAAGCAAAAGAAGATGACAGAAGTTTCTTGGCCTTTCCAAGAGCACTGCAAATTTTAAACTGTTAGTGTATGTCTTTTTGTAGACGAAAAGGTAGAGAGGCTGAGCACTTGACTCATCTACTGACTGCAAAATATAGACAGGCACTGTGAGAGTGGAGCCATCTCTTGTAGAGTCTGGTAAGCCTACAGCAGCCTTGTGATTAAAAAAGAAGAGTTGTTGTTAGTGGGTGTTCCTCCTTACCCCCATCCTCATCATGGATGTAGACCTAGGCTCCTTCATGATTTACAAAGACTCCCCAGGCTTGGAATACATTGACACGTATAATACTGTGACTGAACCTTCAGATAAGGGGTTAAGTTTCTGCAGTTGCCGTGAAGTTCTGGTGAACAATTGTATTAAGCTAGAGGAGCTCTCATCTGTCTGTCACTTTCTACTAGCTTTGGACCTCCCCTTAGTCCACTCAGGGATCATCTCCGGCAGGTTCCCTGGAATATGCTGCTGGCTAGAATAAGGAATGATGCTTTCCAGGAGTTGCTTTCACATCTGTGACTTTGTAACTTTTCTTTTGTTTTAAAGGCCAACTGGCTTCACTGTAGTTTACAGCAAAAGAAAGGTAATGGGAAGGTATTCAGCCATCGTGGTCATCATGTAATGAATGTTCTGGTTTTGAAATTGAAGCTGTAGGAGTATTAATCCTCCTCAAAGCTGTAGAGGTAACAGTAAAATAAATTGTCTGAGAAGTGTTATGCTGGTGAAAAGTAGAAATGACTGGAGAGAAACTGTAATATTAAAACTTAATTATTCTTTGGACTTTAAATATCAAGTGGTCTGACACCTATTGGTATTACTTACTTGGTGAAGCATGGCTGGGTAGAAATGTAAAATGGCACGTGATCCTGTAAAATGCAAAGTAGAGCTGAGAACATAATTCTCAATTTAGTGTTAAGCCTTTTTCATGTGTTAATTTTCTCTTTTGATATAACCATGACACTTCAATATTTAAAATGGCTATGTCAGGCATTCAGGAAAGACAGGAAAGTATTTACTGTAACAGGGGTGACTGAAGGATGAAAGATGCATCATTTCGTGCCAGAAGAGTGAGGAAAAGGTAAGCAGAAGCTCATGACTGTACTGAATGTAGACATGAAGTTCAGTGTGAAGTGACTGTGGATATTTGCTCCACAGTTTGGGCTGCTGCTTAAATAGATGGTTCTGCCTTTCAGGTTTGTTTTTTTTTTTTCCTCTCCCTTTCCTTATGCCAGAGCAAGCATTTACATGACTGTCTGATGTGCCAGATCGGAGGGCTTATCCACCTGAAAATAACCTGACAGAATAAAACACTACATTTTACCCACATTAGTTTTCTGAGGCAGACCCATCTGGAGTCCATCTGAGTGCAGGTGACTGCAAGACAAAAAGAAAGAATGAGTAGGAGGGGGTGGTAGAAGGGATGTAGCAGTTTGAACATGGTAATTGTGAAATCATGTGGGCATTCCTGTTAAATACCCTGAAAGTAAGTAAATGTTTCCTTTCAGTAACTTTAGAACTGGAATGTTGCTGTTTTAAAACTTCCATAGTAAAAAAAGTAATTTCTATTTTGTTATGTTACTATATTTGTTTTTCATATTACATTGCTGTATTCTAACTTGGACATCATTATGCAAAAATCCTGTTTACAGAATAGAAGTGGGTTTTTGTCATCTCTCATGTTTCTTCAGAGTATAAATGTTTGCATTTAAAACCAGCTTTCAGTACCAGAGAGGCAAATCCCAGAAACGAGTGCAGAGGGGTGGAAGGCATAAAAATGACCCAAAACCTCAAATCAGCTCAGTTCCAAAGTACAGTAAATGGAACTATTTAAAAATACACTTTCTGCTGTATTCATAGCTACTCAAGATTCTTTCTGAATTCTTCATCATATGATTCAGCTGCTTCTAACTCTGGTGGTACAGATGGTGTGATATTTCAGATTATTCTAATTCCAAGTGGCTAAATGCACAGTCTATTTTAATAACAAGCTTATGTTGAATTTGAAACAGTTACATTTTTGTAGTATTACAAAATAAGTTACCCTTTATGGAGGAATGTCCTTGGGATTTTCAGGGTTTGCATTCCTTTCAGGAATTGAAGAAGTCATGACTTTCTGCTGCGTTGTTCATCCCACATGTTAAATGTCATTTGCTAAGTGTGCATGCAGCATAAAATTTTATCTGTAGCATGGGATAGTTTAGAGTATCCAGTCATTTCTGGTTGGTTGCATTGTTACTATATATTCCCAGTTTGACAATGAAGGCCAAAGTTGTTCAAAGTGGGCAAGAAATCAACAACAATGTTGGATACCAGGACCTGTAGCTGAATCTAAGCTGGGCAGTCTTTTTAGGGTGCCAAAAATGTGCTTAATTCATTGTCACCCTCAAAAAAGCGTTGTCATGGTTATGTAGCTGTTTGCACACTGGGAACAGTTTAGGTTGACCATGAGCCAGCAGTGTGCCCTGACTGCCAAGAAAGCTAATGGGATCCTGGGGTGCATTAGGAGGAGTGTGGCCAGTAGGTCGAGGGAGGTTCTCCTTCCCCTCTACACTGCCCTAGTCGAGTACTCTGTCCAGTTCTGGGCTCCCCAGTTCAAGAAAGATGAGGAGCTGCTGGAAAGTCCAGCGGAGGGCTACGAGGATGGTGAGAGGACAGCAGCATCTCTCCTATGAGTAGAGGCTGAGGGAGCTGGGCTTGTTCAGCCTGAAGAAGG
>Ga0065711_1038682_pt1 | contig 18517 bp, 11 predicted proteins | sample Hoacrofraction12_FD_59098 | JGI IMG/M metagenome (GOLD analysis project Ga0065711, IMG submission 59098) | Hoatzin crop microbial communities from Cojedes, Venezuela - Epithelial fraction 12 v2 (version 2) | ecosystem: Host-associated > Birds > Digestive system > Esophagus > Crop | place...
TTTTTTTTTTTTTTTTTTTTTTTTTTTTTTTTTTTTTTTTTTAACTTTAACATCAGGTGAGCTCTGTTCCTCAGAGAGCTCTGGAGTTGGGAGCTGACTTGGGCATCTCTTTAATTGCGCAGGGTTTGGTAGTCCTCGTGCTGCGAGGGGAAGGAAACCACCATTATAGGGGTTAATTACTTGATGGGGTTAATGGCTCGAACTGTCAGCTCGCTTGACCTGGTGGTCCGAGCGGCTGCCAGTCACCGTGTAAATGAACTTCTCACCTGCAAGGAGTCATCACATTAATTCTCACAGAAAATAAATGGGTCCTGCCTCGTTCTGCCCAGAATATGTGCTATTAGCTGATGAGGAAGGAGCTGTGTCATTTCAGCGTTGTGCCCTTTCATCAGCCCAGGCGTCACAAACTTTCATTCAACCTCCAAGGAATGTTGGAGGAATTTCAAAACCTTTTGTTACTGATACAAAACCCAGACAAATTTCAGTGAGAAGGCATGCTTGGGTGTCCTCCAGCGAGACGTGCATTAGGTCCCGCCGTTGCTGCTTGTGGTCTGTAAACATCTATAGAGGCAAGCTGAATTATAACAAGAAGGAGCTAGGCTTTTCTAGACATCTTCAATAAATACAAAACATGACTTCCTTCTCCTTTTTCTGTTTGGTGTCTTGGATATCCAGCTCGTGCATATTTGATGAAATCAGGTATATTTTTTCTTTTCTTGAACTCTGTAGTGAGAAAGACGTGCACATATCCTGCTGCCCTTTCTTCTTCCTGAGGGGGAAACAGTATGCTAACTAACCAACAAAGTCAAAAATACTCTTTTCGCAGACTGAGAAGCTAGATCAGCACAGACAAAAATAATAATAAAAAAAAAAAAAAAAGAAAAAAAGCCCTACCATTAGAAGTACAGTGGGAGATCTGGCACAGTCTGAATTACAGCTTGCTTAGTAAAGGGCAGGGCAGCGGGAGAGGCTTTAAAGATGAAGTGCGGTTCCAGGTGAGAGATTTACCTTCTGGGTTTCCTTTGACCCGTGGAGCAGTCCATAATAGTGGATTTCCTTCATCTGACTTGCCCTCGCTGTCCGTGTGCTGTACAGTATGCTGCCGGATTGTAATTCTTTTGGTAATAAAATACTTTGTCGTAGAAATCGTCACACAAGCACTGGAGCAACACCGCTGGGGAGCTGGCAAATGTGGCCTGTCATGATGGTTAACTTTTTTTTTAGTGCTATCAGAAGACAAAGAGAAAAGAACCACTCATATCTCTTGAGGCAGTGGCCAAAACCCAAGGGAGAGTGACTAGAGGCACACACAAATGTCATAGTTAAACACTTAATAGGATTTGGGGGGAGTTTTATTATTTTTTTTTTTTCCTCCAGCTTGATGCTCTTGTCTCTGTAGAGCTGTGCTATTCTTCAGTGAAGTTAAAACCAATTAGGGCAGAAGTTCTGACTTAGACTTTGAATTTCAAAGTTTAAACTAAGTTACAGATAGCTTTCAAGGTCAATATGTGGTTGCATGCTATGAAATTTAATTGATATTTTTCTTCCCTAAAGCATTGACATATTAGCAGGCAGCTCATCATTTGCGTAGAATTCCCCTGGACATCATTAGTTTTAACCTGGGATGCTTTATCTCTGAAGGAGTTGTATTCAAATTTTAAATGCTTTCTTTTTCCAGAAAGAAGTGATAAATTCTACTTAATGTTTCTGAAGTATGCATAGTCAGCAGTAGAGGAGGAACAGGGATTTAAGTGTGGGAGTGCGCACACGTAACACAGGGCAGAAGTGTTTTAGAAGGAGAAAGGTCAGGGAGCTGAAATGAAAGCTTTTAAGAGAGAAACAAAGCAGAGAGTTTAAATGCATAAATATCACCAAGTAGTAAGAAGTAATTTTGCGTTAAAATATTTCAACATAAAATAGCAGCACTGTCATATCGTGCTGTGTAGATGGACAAAATGCTGAGAGATCAGTCCCAAGAATATGAATAAATGTATAGAGAAGAAGCACCATTTGTCCCCAGAAGAGCACATTTTGGGGGAATCATTTAAATCACGTAAAGGTAATATGCAAAGAGCGCTTCCCTGCTGCAGAAATTTGGACTCTTTCCAAGTTTTGCAGTGAGCATGTAAGCGAGGCATTCTGGATTATTAATCACCTTATACTTCAGTCTGTTTTTCGTGGCCAATGAGATTTTTCCAGAGTGGACAGTACCTGAACAGTGCATTTAGTATAATAGTATACAGTAACAGAAAAATGATGTGCGAGCCAAATGTTATGTGATTCCGAAGCTGGACTCTGTCCTATTTATTCCTGGCAAGTGATCACGTACCATAAGGGAGCAGTGATGCTTCCAGAAATCTGTGGCACGTGATGTGTTTTTCTTCGCTGAGGCACGAGGCGGTGTGCCATGAAGTATCAGCTTCCTCTCCATTTCATAAGCGAGTTTGTTCGTTGAAGGGAGACGGCAGCATTTGTAATTAGGCAGGTGAAATTGCTAGGAAGAGCATCCCGTGCCCCTTTCCAAATGCAGGTCACGGTTTTGTGTGCGTAATCAAATATATAGTGTAGTTTGTGTTTATGTTGTAAGTTAGAGGGAGCAAAACCCTAGCCTGTGAGAGGTCGGAGAGCAGAGGACTTTTATTTTCTTACATAGTCAAGTGAAAGGAACAATATCTCTTTTATGTTGATAGCCAGGATTAAATTATTCTTGGACTCATTATTAAATGAAGCATATGATTAAATATTGAAAGGAAGACTATTATTTTTCATATCTGCATTTGAATGAGGAAAAGAAAAAACCCCATATGGAGGAGTCAGTTCCTGTATCTGCAGCAGTGGGGAAGAAGGGAGCTGTTCCCATGCAGACGTTGAATCCCTGGTTTGGAGCCTGGGGTGGAGGAGATGTTTCCATGCGATCCAGGGGGGAGAACGTGCGTGAGTTACCCCACATGACAGCTGTGCAGCTGGGATGATGCACCTTTGGTATGTCAGCGCTTGGTGTTACGCTCTGGGAGCTGGTGCTTTCCTCAAAGGGGTCCTGTCCCTTTTTTTGAGATAATCATCTCCCAGCAGACCCAGTTTCCTATTGCTGACTTACAGACGTGTATACCTCCTCAAGCAGGTGCCCGCTCAGAAAGCACACATAGGTGGAGAAATAAATACAGCAATAGTTTGCTGCTGTGGTAGGTTGTAGAGATCCCAGTGAGGTTGGTGCTGTGCTAAAGCCTGCTCAACAGGGTTTTGTTGTACTCGGCTGCCCCGAGAGCTGTGTCCCGAGGGTCTGCAAACCAAAGGCTATGAGACAAAAAGGAGGGGAAAGGTTGTCAACCCCGGACTGCAGGAGCTGTGCTTCAGGTCCTCGGTTTGCAGGTCTGGTTTTCTAAAGCCGTGTGCAAGGCTTCCCAGAGCTTTGACCCCATCTTCTTGTTTATGGCATGGTTACACGTGTGTGCACATAAACCAAACATCAAACCCCACCAGATCTTGCAGCATATTTCTGCTTTCGGGTGGGCGTCAATGTACTTCTTTGCTTGCAGTTGATGGCGAGGAAGCTAAATTGGTAGAAACATGCCTGAGAGACATGGTATTTCCAGAGAATGAATAATATCATGAGGGGTAGAGTTTGGGAGGGCAGGTGAAATTCAGCTGTGATTCTCGGCCTGTTTAGATTTACTGTATGTTAATAGTCTGATGGGGAACTTGGGAACCCAGGCTGACATTCACACACACAAAAACTTCTTATGGACACAGAAAGTGATGTTTTGGCAACTTGTTTGCTCCCTCTTTAAAACGTGCTTGTTTCTGAGGTAGTTATTATAGAAGCAAACAAAGTGCAGCGAGGAGTGCTTTGGATGGCAGCTGGGTCACGTTATCAGCGCTTCCTAATGGCAGTGGTCTGCCTTGCCTGGTTCAGTCTGGTGTCTGCGTTCACTCCTGCGACAAGGCGGTTAAAGCAGAATGAGCCTTTTTCCCCTAAATGAAACTAGAAGTTTTCAATTGATTTCCCTGACATGCCCTCAGTTCTCGAGGAGTTTCCCTTGTGCAATTACTGGCCTTTTCCACAGGATTAAAGAAATAAGGATTTGAAATGGCAGAGGAAATCTGCAGATCAGAAATTGTCTGATTGGAGATTCCTGCCATGTCATGTTACGCGTGGCAGCTTGCGGCGTGGGTGAGCAGGAAAACATGCCGTTGTTGCAGTGCACCATCATCAGCCTCCATCTGCGAAGGTGCATCTCGCCTTGCCTTGCCTTGCTCCTGGTGCCCAGCAGCTGGGGTTAGAGCGGAGAGCGTAGGAGGAACTCGGCCTGTTTTCCAAAGGTTAGAAAAGTCAGGCTCTCTTGACTCCAGACGTGGTAAAGAGCATGAAAGTTTGCTTCTTACGAATAACATCCTCAGTGTTTCTGTTTCTGCTGGATCTCAGAGGTGTGATTTTGGCGGCCGCTGCTGCAACCCCGTGATGGCCTGATGGCTCAGAGCTTTTGATTTCACTCAGCCCAGCTCTGTCCCCCGCCCATACCTTAGTCTTCCCTGTCCTTCTGCAGTCTTCATACCTCTGCTTTTGCCTGAAACGGGGAGAAGGGGCTTCCCAAGTCATCCCAGGGGTGCTTTCAGTAGTGAATGAAGCTGTATTGCAAGAAGAACACAAGAGCTAGTAGCACAGCAATACTGTGTGAATACTCTGGTTTAGGCTTCTTTTTGCAGCTATCGTGTATTAAAGCGTACTGCTGCTCTTGCAGTTTGTTGCTTGTTTGGTAAACTTTCTAGTACAGCTATTAAAAGTATTTAGTTTATTGCTGCATTGACGGTGCTATTAATAGTCTAACTTGGTAGGAATGAGTGGAAGTTGATGCAGAAGTACAGATAGGCCTTACCCAGGCCCCATTTTGTTATTTTTATTAGTGACAGATGTATTTTGTTGGCGTGCTGTCCCGCACAGCTGAATTGCATCAAACTCCTCATGCTCTTGGAACTATACTTTTAAAAAAAAAAACCAAAAAATTGTTTGGACTGTAGAGCTGATTTTTAGATGGAGTCTACTGGGTTGTTTGTATAATTACTTGAAAGTTTATCCCCAACCTGCTGAACAGTGTTTATAAATCAGCTTTGCAGTAAAGTTTGCAGTGTCAATAAACGTCACGAATGACTTGGCAGGCGGCTTTTGAACTGTTGGTGGGCAAAGTACAGACACAGCCATGCTTGTGTCGTGAGCATTACCGAAATGTCCTAGGAGATGAGTGTGTAGAATTGCAGTTTTCCGTGTGTTTCCCTGTGCCTGGGACCTCTTGAGTTTTTGTAGCCATCCCAGGACCATCCGCTGCTGTTTTGATTCACATCTTTAAATCAGGAAACCTACCGTGGGCTGGTAGCATCGATTCCAAACTGGCAGCTAATGGAGCAGATCAAATTCACCAGGGATGCTCCGGTCTTCCAGAAATTAAAGTTTTTGTTGTAGAAATATGGAAGTGGGAGACTATTAATTTTGTTCTCTTGACAGTTGTTATTAAATCCTACTTATTTCATGTGGTCTCAGTTCTTTTCAATTTTGACATTTCAGCTCACAGGAGATCCATGCAAAAAAAAGCCCAGTCACTCTAGAAGTTACTGACAGATCTGAAAGCATTTTAAGGGGGAACACTTGGGTTTGTTTCTGCTGCACATGATGTTAAAGTGTCTGTAGTGAAGCTACCATTAACAGTGCTGAAGCACAGACCTTTGCAGCTTGCCTGCACTCAGGCAGCCAGCAGTGCGTTGCTTGTACCTGAGCTTCCCCTTCTGAGCGTCTCTTAACTGTAAGTAGAAGCAGAATGTTTTTGCTGACGCGCTCACAGCATTTCTAGGTGGAAAACTGTGCGAGAAGGAGACCTTTTATCCAAGTCCACAGTGGGGATTTCCTAAGCACATGTAAGCTTGAGTTAGGAAACCATAAAGGGGAAGGTCTGGAAGATAAGATCCTTTTGCTTCTATTAATGTTTAGAGGAGACTTCCCAAGATGCTTGCAGTGAAGAGCATTATGGATTTTATTTTAAAGCTGTGTCACATTTAACTTCATTGCTCAGCTGAAAATCTCCCAGAGCTAAATCAAACTAAACTCAATTTTTTCTCCTCCTGTTTCTGCATTGCTGGTTTGGTCCCTAGATACAGAAGATCAGCAGAAATCCCCCACCATTTAAAAGGATTAGAACTGGCTGGTGAGATTTTTGGCTGTAGAATTAGCTGGTGGGAGCGGTTTTACAGTAATAATGCACAGGTCAGACGCATGGATGAGTTGTGTGTTTCTGTATCCAGCAGAAAGCAGGATGCAGTAGTCCTTCTCTAGTCTTGCCTGCTCAAAATGTGCTTTTATACTTTTTGTTGGGCTCCGCGTTTGCATTTTTGTTAAATGTTCCTTCTCGTGTGACACCTGCGTTTCAATTACTCGTATTGCCTTGTACCCCCTTACTTACCTTTCTCAGTCCGGGCAGTCCCTTGCTTTCCAAGTGCAGTTCCCCATCTGCTCTGCTGGTCGTTCCTCTGGCGTGGAACCCGCTCAGCTGGTGATCGTGATTAACGACTGCACCAAGCGTGCTTGTCTAAACTCTTATTTTTGCTGGCACGCATGCACAAATTGAAAGGCTGAGGGGTCTGGCAGGCCTCACGACGGCAGCTTTTCACTTCGCTACGTTGCCTGCCGGCACTCTGATACTTGCAAAACTGGCCTGTGTTTCTTGGAGCAGTGACACGGTGCTTATCTGAAATGGAACAGTAACGTGGGAGGGAAGAGTTTGGGCTGCTCGGGGTGCCGGTGGCTCTGATCAGCCGGGAAAGCAGAGGTGCTGAGCGCAGGGAGAAGGAATCCCCACTGCTTACTTGTTCTTCCAGAAGTCTGTTTTCTGGATGGCATTGCAGCTTTCCCCTGTCCCAGACACTCCGTGGAAGGAGAGGTTCGAAATCTCGTGCTACCAGATCCTGCTTGCAAAACTGGCTGAATCCGATTCCGTAGTCTTCACTGGTACGCTTGGAAAGTCAGTGGGACTTCACTGTACCCAAGTACTCCTTATCCTTAAGTCTGGACCTTAGATTACTTTGCTAGAAGTGGAAATGAACCTTCTGGGATTGATTTATTTCGTAAAAGTTTATTTTTTTTCTTCTCAGCTAGTGTTCCGGATGACTTTTTTGGTACGATCAGTAGACCTGACCGAACAGTTCCGTGATACTAATCCAGGCTATTTTTGACACTGGTATTAAGCCAGTATTTTTAAGGAGAGTGTCAGTCAAACTGACTTTGCACAACCCCTGTCCTCCTATGGCTGACTGACTCTAGGCTTTGCTCTGAAGAGGCCTGGGACTGCCACGGCGGGCGATCCGTGAGTCGGTCCTGCGGTGGCATTGTCTGGGTCCGAGTGTTGGCTGCCCATGACAGGAATTAACGCGTGCACAGCATCCTGCATCGCGATGGGCTACAAGGATGCGTTAACTGTGACACAGTTCTGGATGTCGGAGAAACTGTTGGAAACTGTCTGAGGGAAGCAAGAGAAAACCGAAGTGGAATGAATTTACTAAATTAAATGTAGGCTTATGTCTCTCTGCAAGGGTTTGGAGACCACCTTCTATAGGGTGAGGGCACCCATCTTGCTGTCCCTGCAAGCATCTGAGCTCTTTGGAAAAAAATTCACATTGGGAACCCATCCAGATTTCCACCTTTCGGAAAGTATCTTGCAGAAGTGGCTCCAGTTACTGTATTCTGGGATTGGTTTCTTGTTACTGTTGGGGAAAGGACGTTGACTTGTTTTTTCATTCTGGTTTTAATTGCTATTCATCTGAAATAGGGCTCCAAACCTTCTCTGGCCTCCATCAAAAAGACCTGTCCTCAAAAGTGGGGATTTTTCTGGCTACACTTTGCTCACTGTACGTATGAGCCAGAAAGAGCTCTTCGCTCTCAGAGGTTCAGCAAGCCATCTGAAGAGTGAAGTTGCTGGTGAGTGGAGTGTCCGTCTCTTGATGTGTATATTGAGCCAAATCTCGAAGTGCAGCTTTTTCTGTGTGGTGGCAGATCGATGTACACTGGTTTTGTCATACGTGCTGCTGGATTTAGGGATTGAGGAAGGTACACGCCCTGCATATGCAATATTAAGTATCACTTCTGAAATAAGATATTGTGTAATTTGGGTTAATGTGTCCACTTTGATAATTAATTTTAGGGGGAAAATCTTTCCAACAAGATGGTGTTTTACAGTTCAAGAATTATCCTGAAGTGACTGGTTCAGCAGAGATTTTCATATTCAAAAATATGAATAACTATTTGTCTTCCCTGACTGCAACATTTTTCGTTTTTAGAAATGGAGTGTGTTGGCTAAGACGTGGAGCTTGGGAGCTCTGAGTGCAATTAGTATTATCAATTAGATTTTACAGATATGAAACGAAGGCAAAAAGTAAACAATTTGCTTGAGGTCAAATAAGAAATACGTGACAGCTACTGGTGTCTCCTTACTCTTTGCTTGCCTTGTCTGCTTAGAATTTGTCAGAAGCTTCCCCCTCCCCTCCCAGCCCCTTTATTTTTTTACAACACCTAGCACTCTGATTTGGATTTAAGACTTCAGCCTTTGATTTAAGAGTTCAGGAGCTACTGTAACACGGTAGTGCTGAGCCCTTGGAGTCTCTTGGCATGTAACGATCATCATTTGGACAGAAGTAGCAAAAGGATTGCAAATACTTTTTTCTTGCTGTCTGCTATCTTGCTAATAAATTCACAAAGCTTGTATGATTAAAAACTTGAGAACCTGGCACATTCTATGTGCTCTAATTAAAAGTGACAGAAAACTTGAAGCTTTCTTTGAAGGGCCATACAAATCTGAAGGTGGCCTGGAGAGTTGGTTGCCGGCAGCAGAGGACAAGCCCGCGGTGCCATCGTGGGGTTTGCTGCAGGGGCAGGATGTGGTTCTGTGCTGATGGGACCTGGCCGCCGCCTCTGCAACTCCAACCGTCGCCTTCAGATTTCTCGGTACAGTAAATGTCTTACTGAGTCAGAAGCATCTCAGTTTGACCGTGTGTTTTTGCGCAGTACTGCAGTGGGTCACTGGCTCTGATGTGGTGGAGTTACTGAAGGGAACAAAAGAAGCGTTAGTGAAAATAAAGTGCTTTTTGCTAGCATCTACTCCAGGAAAGTGGCATGCTTGCATGGTGAGAGTCCGTGTTTGGTGGTTCCAGGTTTAAAAACAGTTTATCCTTTGCCCTGGGACCCGAGGGCAGCGCTTCCACCTTCCCTCTGTGAACCCGTGTGTCGCAGGAGCTGCCCTCTGCCTCGCTTGCTCTAACCGCCAGCTGCTGGCTCTGGGGAATGGGGGAATAATCTACATATTAAGTTTTAATGAAATGGGACCGGTGTTTAATTAAGAGCAATGGGTAGCTGAAATCTTTGCTGTGGCTGGGCAGCCTTATATCTGTCCAGAAGCTGGATGATGCTGTAGCTGTGGGTGAGGCGATGGTGAAGGCTGGAGGCCACTACAGCATTCGCTGCTGGCCATCATCACTCAGTCGGTGAAAGGCATCGCTGACCTCCTTGTTGAGGGAAATGGAGTAAACCAACGTCAGGCTGTCCCCAGCGCTCCAGATTTCACTGCATGGCTTTAACTGCGGTGCTGTTGTCTCTTTTAATTGGGTCTGCGCTCAATTTATGGAAAGGGATAAACATAATTTCAGCATCAAGTTGGTGCCCAGCCTCCTGGCTGGAGAGAGCTCTGTTGAGGACATCTCCCAATAAACTCTGGCTTCTTGGCCTGAGCTGACTAACGCTGGGTGGATCCTCTCCGTACGGCAGCAGCCTGGGGAAAGGCTCCCCTTCCAGGGTCGATCCTTCGGTTTGTTTCGCGGCACAGAGCGCAGCGGCTGTGGCACAACAGGGTGACGCGCCGTTGGGATGCAACGCACTGTGCTCAAAGGAACGCGGGAGTCCAACTGCGAGTGCTGGTGCTGAGTCCTGCCCTGGGTCCCAGGGAACCAGCAGACAAAGTACCCTGGCCTGCTGGAAGCTTGATTTGATTAAAGAGTAATCAGCAGCGGATATGTGAGCATAATTTACTGGCTATCAGAAGGTTTCTGTAAACATTGTGCTGAATTAAAAAAGAAAAACTGCTATGCATGGTTTTATTGTTTCTTTATGAAATACAGCTGTTGAATTTGTATTTTCCCTTATTATATTCACTGTCCCCCAGCCATTCATCACTGTAGCTCTCTGGAGTCCTGAATGCTCCCCAGTCTCCAGCATTAAAAACCCATCAGAAGAGTCCAGTTGGAATTTTCCAAGCACGCACGGCATCTCAGCATCACAGTTCTCATTAATTTTTGTGACATTAAGGGTTGAGATCCCACAGGCAGTCTTTTGGAAATATTTAGTTTCCATGAAGAAGAAAGCGGTGAGGGAATTTTTGCCTCCAAACTCTTTTTTTTTTTCCTTTCTTTTTCTTTTTTATTTCTTTAAGTGAATAGAAGCAAGCACTTGTGTTCTGTTAGGCCGTTTGTGGAAGCTCCCCTCCAGCAGTAAATGGGAGCTGGTGTTGTGGTTGGGAGCCCGTAGCTGGCACACTGAACGCTCGAATTAAAGCAGCATCTCTGCAGGTACATATTTAAAACTAAAATATTACAGCAAGTTAAAACAACTTTGGCAGCATGTGCAAATTACTTGGCAAAAGTGTTAATTTCCTTGTTAAACGTCGTAGCAGAGAGGGCCTTTGATCCCAGCAGCCTGTTGGGAGTCCTTCCTAATTGTTATCAAACTATCCTGTAGCTTTAAACAGATAAGACCTAATTAGCTAAAGTGGTGTTGCTTTTTTGAAAATAAAGAGTGCCCTCTCAATGTTAGGCACCTGTGTTTCTGCTCTTTCAGCTAGAATTGCATATCTGGCGCTCTGCCCAACATATGACTCCAGCGAGGGCTGGTGGCCGCTGGCAGTCGGTGGCTTCCAGCAGCCGAGGAGGGGGGACTGGGGCACAACACACGAATAACCCCCTGCAGACGGGAGGCAGAACTTCAGACTTTTTTGATGGCAGGAATATGAAGGGCTGATGTAAAAGTCTCTTTTTTTGTATCCTTTGCACTTGTGGAAAGCAAGAGGGGAAAATTGCATCAATGGAGTAAGGTCTGACTTCCTTGCCTCAATATAAGGAGTCTTCTCCACATCAAAAGTTTATTTTAGTGATTAATCTGAAATCTCCTTTACTACTTTTAACCTCAGGCTATTAGTGAGGCCACCACGGAGGAGGAGGAAAGAGAGATGTTGGAAATGCAATATTCTTCTGTCTCCTTCACCCATCTGCTTCCAATGGGGAAGCTGAAGCATTAAGGATTTGGTTCAACACCTGTTAGGTTACTCAAGGAAATACAAAGACTTTACCAGATGTTTAAGAAGAAACATATGGCAGGCAGGGAAGGAGAAACTCTGCCAATTTGTCTGTTTAATCAATCACACTTGTAACAATCAATGCTATTGTCCATACCCTTAATAAATAATTGTTTCCGTGAAATACTGGAGAACTTCACTAATTGCCCATTGCAGTGGGCAGACTGAACGATGCCATAGTTTCTCCTTTCCTTGCTGATGGTACAGAGCTTTTTGATTTTTCTCACCCCATGCTTTTAAGCCCCCGCCCCCCCAAAAAATCAGTTCTGGGAATAGATCGAAACCTGCACAGTTTTCAGAGGTCACTTGAATTTTAGTTACAATGAATATCAGCGAAAGTAAAGAATATAGATTTAGTTTTGCAAGGTATTTTATGAAGGTGGATGTTGATTTTATTTTTTAAATTTTTTTTTATATGTATATAAAACAGATGTAGAAATACCAGCTTTGTTTTCACCACAGGCTACCACAAGTTGTGTTTTATCTAGAACAATATTGTTGCTGTAAATCCAGAGGAGCTCCTCTCGTGGTGTGATTTGAGTGTAAAAGACGATGGTTTTAAGTGCTTTCATGGAGAAACACTTTACACCAGCTCCTATCAGAGGTGTTTTTAGTCCAGGTACCTTCAAGGATCGAACCCTCAGTGTTTCACTTGTCCGCCGGTCCCTGGCTGCATCCTTCGGACTTCGCTCGTGGGTCAGAAGGAAATAAGCAAGTTGAGGATGCTTTCTTAGTCGTGCAAATGTGGAGCATGCTAGGATAAGCAACTTGTCGTTAGAGGCAGAGCACAGTTCAGTTCCTGACGTTATCTCACAGTAGTACGCCTTCTGTCGCATCGTAATGATTAATCACAGCCTTGTACCATGTGTTACCAGGCAGCCTGCATGTGCTTAACAGTCAGTAACTACTATACACACGCTGCTGGCTTAATCCCTAGTGACTGTTTTCTAATGCTAACAGTGCTTGAACAATGGGATATCATGACAGCTTGTGATTGATTCCTCCCCCCCCCTTGCAAAGAATTGGGAATATCCCTGTTTGAGATGCTTACTTAGCTACCTGTTACTATCAGTGTTAAGCACTGCAGTGGTTGCTGCTGTTATCAAATAATTTATAACTCTTCTCTAATTCAGTATGTGGCCAAGCTGAAAATGAGGGTATTTCCATTCTGTAAGGTCACTGTGTGCTTGTGGATTGGTTGGTAACTACGTACTGGGCCACGCAGGGGGAGCATTGGGAGCTGAGGCTGCTCAGGTTTGCTTCGGCTTCCCTCTACAGCTCATCCCTCTTCAGGTGCTGGAAGGGGTGAGGAAGGCTGGAGGACCTTGTGCCTCTAAAAAAATCTCCATTAACCTCTTTGGATAACAGCTCTGAAGTCTTCTCTTCATTAAAATGCAGGTGGAACTAGTTTTATTCTGTTTAGGAAACAAAAAAACCAGTTTTCACTGTGAATATACAGTTTGCAAAAGGGGAGTTGGGGTTTGTCTTGGTCTCAACCATGTGAGTTGGATAGGAGAGCTCTTCTCCATGGGATGTAGGAACAAAATGATTTTCAAAGGCACTAAAGTCAGCTAAAGATAATATATTTCTTCATTCATACCTTTTTGCTGATGTCGTGCAAAGCATTACAGAAAAAAACTTGTTTAGACCCGGATCAGCATGTGCTTTAGCTGTCAAGCTCTTTGTGAATGTGGCAGTTATTGTTAAGTGAAGCATATGCTGGTCCGGGTCTAAATATGTTTTTCCTCTGTTGCCTGACACTGTGTTAATTGAAACATCCCTTTGCTGCGGGAGCCGATGGTGGCGAGTGCCGTCGCGTTTCCCTCATGAAGCTCTGCCCGTTGGTGCTGCTGCCAGTGAAGGGACGGGGAGGGTGCGGGGCTGGCGTCTCCTGTCCGCTGAGCTGTCTCAGCGTGTCGTGCCTTCGACCAAAAGTGGATTATTAGTGGAGAAATGGGTTAAAAAAACAGCTTTTGAGAAACACTGAAGTGTTGGGTAGAGTGCGCCAGTCTGAATGATTTAGGGCCGTTTATTCCCTACCCTCTGCACTGCTGTGGGTTGGTTTTCTGGGAATGAAAGATGCCAGAAGGCGGAAGGAGAAAGCACTGTGTGACCTCTACTTTTTCCCCAACCTGATATAATCTCCTTAATTTTCTTTGGATAAACCAATTGTCATTTCTTGGTATTTCCAAACACCTCTTTTCAAGCTGCTGGAGGCATTATGTCCACTGAATTCTATTCTGGAATAATGAAATACTATGTTTTGCACTATGGGCTAAATCATGCCCCTGTAGAATTTTTAATTGGTTTTTTTCCGACTTTCTGGGTGCCTGAAGTAGGCTTTCCTGCCTTAATCCAGATCATTGGGATTTGCTTATATACCAGATGCAAATCTCTTTGCATCCATAATCCTTCTTTATAAACTGTTGTTGACTTTTCTGTTTAATTTTTTTATTTTATGCCCTGTCTTAATGGGTACATATGTTCCGAGGTTTGAATTTTTGAAAAGTGCATCCCGAGTGAGTTACGAGACAGATCTGTGCTAATATGGCTTGACAGTCTGCTGCGAGGTTGGGAGGACGATTGTGCTAAAACAGTGTTTACCCTGGCTAAGCTCTTACATTTTCTCAGAGACATGAGGATGAAAAGTTTGTCCCTGCTCTAAAGGCTTTTTAGTTTGTTCACCTGACTTTATTTGAGACCTAGAAAGTGCTCTGATCTGAGATAATACATACTTGCTTCTGTATTCCCTTCTTGAAGAACACAAGGCATTTACAGTGCTTGAGAAGTTGGTGGGGGTGAGGAGGGCTCGGCACTGGAGCTGACTCTGGCCGTGGCTCCGCGGGAGCCCGTCTGCGCATGGCTGCCCGGCTGGGTGCTCCCTCGTGTTCGCGGGGCTCCGCGGCAGGTCCGGGCGCGGGAGGCACCGTCGAGGCTGTGGCTTGTCCGGCGTAAATGGGATCCGAGGGCGTTGCGTCTCGGGGTTTTCGAGGAGAGTACAACGTGGTTCAAATCTGTAAGGGTCGTGATGGAGACAAGAGGAATTCTGTAACTGAAATTATTCTGAAGACAGCTGGATGTAGAATAGATGTGTTAAGTAATTCGCGAGACAGTGGAAAACGTCACTTCTGTGGCTGAAAGAAGAAAAGCAAAGACAAAAATGTCTTGGAGTCTGAGTAATTTGTGATCTGATGCCTTGTTGCCCTTTGCTACGGAGGAAAAAAAAAATCCCTGGGATGACTTATTAAATGATTAGTTTTATCTTTGTGTAGTTGGCTGATTGCAGTACAATAAGTAATTTTGTTGCTATTGCTGTTTAAAATTACAGTACGATCTGGAGTAGAAGTACAACAGAAATAGGGTACAGACTTAATAGCACCAAATGCCATCATTAGAGACAGAAAACAAAAACAAATTGAGGAATTGTGATGTGTGGAGATGACTGTGGTAATCGATGAAGGATGGCTAGTCCTTCGGGATGGTGTGGCTATGGGAAAGACAGCAAATACTGCCGGGCAGTATCTCCACTGTGCTGGGAGATCTCAGCGGGAACATTGTGCTCGTCTTTGTTGTTCATGTTGAGGGGAAAAAAGAAAAAAAGGTGAACATAAGTAAGAATAGGCCCCCTGAAGTGTGTGCAGGTGATGGGTGGTGGAGGTGGTAGGAAAGCTAAACCTGGTAATTCCAGAGTGTGGGGCAGAGAGGAGACTGCACTGATGGAGGGCATTTCCTGGAGCCGGAGATGAGCCTGAGGAACAGGCTGGAATTATGGTCCACGAGTTAAGTTTTGGTTGGAAATTGGATGTTTTCATCTGAGGAGGAAAGCTGGGCAGCAGCTGTGGAGGTGGGAGTGGGTGAGGTGGTGGTGGGAGCCAGCGGGACCTGCTGGTACAAGTGGTCTGGTGCGAGTGCCCTCCCGGACGCAGGGTGAGGTCACACCTCGGCATTGAGTTTGGCTCTTGGCACAGGAGCATGCTAGGTGGCAAGAGGGGGGGGGGTCTCTCACTGCTTTAAAATGTGGTGAAATGCTTATTGCCATCAGGTGCCTTCTAGTGCTGCCCTGAAAGGTTTCCTCTAGGGTGCTTCAGTCCTTTTCCCTCCCTTTTCATTAGGGTGTGTCAAAAACTGGTTTTTATTATTAAAGCATTTCTGGGGGCTGGGGTGGCCACTGGTGAAATAATCTTCCTGTTGCTGTAGGAAAGTTTTGCCTTCTGCTTCAGTGCATCTCCACCTTTTGCTGGCCATTCACTGGTGTTCTGGTGCAAATAGTGTAGTTCATCTCAGTCTTTTAGAAGAGGTAACTTAATACCTTGGGTTTAAGAAAGCAAATCGTGGGTTTAATGTCTTCCATGTGTACAAATCTGTCTTGCAGACTGATCTGTTAGGACTAAGGAGGGGCATTGCTAGCATTTGTCATAAAACATGCAGGCAGAAGTGGCTTGAAGCCACTGTTCTTGTGGTGGTAACTGTGGTTGTGTAGATGATCCAGCAGTAAAGAATCCCCACATTTGGGTAACTGAGGAGTCCCAGTTTCCCTAGCAACCGATCTGGAAAAGGTGGTGGAAAATCAGTCTGCCCTCAAACCCCTGTCGTTCCCCTGTCTGCCGGGGTCTGGGGGCAGAGGCACGCAGCCTGGCAGAGGGAGGCCAAGCCGATGGAGGTCAGTGGGGACCGGCTGCAGCCTGGCAGGGGTGACGGGAGAGGAGTCGCCCCGCTTCCCGGTGGCCTCCAGGTCGGGGCTTGAGGCATGGGCAGACCGTGCTGCCAAGGGCAGCCGTCTCCGCACAGAGAGGCTCGCGTCGCACCCGGGGCGAGCTTCTGCAAGGGGAACGGCTGTTAGCCAAACGGTACCTGGGGTTGGGTCCGGCGCGGGACAGTCCCTCCTGTTCCTCTGTGGCCAGGAAGGTGCAGTTTGATTAGCTTGTCTGAGAATCTGCATTTAGTCACTCCTGAGGAAAAAAGCTCTTCTAACCCCAAGTGTCAGTGATCGTCGCGACTGATTCTGTTTCTTGAAGTAGGAATAGCGGTGTGGACCAGATCTAGCAACAACCATGCTTAAGCTCTTCTTCATCTTCTGTGTTTGGTGCTTTAATAATGAGGAAAGAAAGAAAAAAAATTTACGTATTTTCATCTTAACTAGAATGCACCTAATTAAAAAACAAAAAAAAGACATCCAGACTGTAATAGCAAAATATGCTTTAATCACAGCGTGACCCTTTTATAATGGTTTTCCTGTCGTAAGTGTAATTGCTGATGCTTTGATACCTCCGCCAGTGTGCCTTACGGAAGTTGCAACATGAATAGAGAAAGGATGTGTACTAAGTTTTGGAGTTTTAAAAGCATCAAAGCAAATCTATGACATTGATTTTTATTCTGTTGTTGTTTATCTGCGTATTCTTGCACCTATGGGGAAGCAGGTGGTGATGAACAGCTTGTGAATACTTATGAGTCGTTTGGGGTTAGTACAAGGTGAAAACACTAAGCAGTTACCCAAGATCTGTTACGTATTTACATGCAGCTGCTTAGCTTTAAAGGCAGCTATTATAATATTTAAAAGCTTAACTTTTGCTGTCACGTAGTTATAGGACTATTTCCTCGTGTTGTGACAACAGCAGGAATGCTGGTGTTTTGTCAGTGGATTTTCATTGCTTGGGATCCTTCGACAAAGTTACGGACTCCTGTGCCAAGTCTCTCGGACGCGTAGTTTTATCTCGTTCTACCTTGTGATGGTCCAGCCTTCCTTCCTTTATGTACGGCTTGCAAGATGCTGCATCAGTTGAAGGTGGTTTGTTGCTAATAAGCGTGCTAGGGTTTTTTTCCCTGGATGGTAGGAATTTATCATAAATAAAATAAATAAATAAACATAGTAGTTATTATTTTTATTCATATGATGTAATATTATTTAATTATCATTAATATAAAAGATAAATAAAAGCTGCTCCATGATGGCACTGTCCCAAAGCAACCCCAAACATTAAGGTTTGTAGCCCAGCAGTGTGCCTGGGGCAGGAGAGCAGTGTTTATCCCATCTCCTTGGTGAAGAGCTTAAATGACGTTGTTACTCCTTTTCTAGAAAGTGCCACACTTCCGCCTGTGTATCCCTGTTTGCGAGAGGGAGCAGCTTCCCACCGCCGCGGAGCGGCTGCGAGCAGGCTGTCGGTTGGCGAGGCAGACAATCGAATCAAGGCACTAAAGCGTGCCACTCCAAAGCTGTTTAAATCATCGTCGTGCGAGTTATGAATTTATTACAATACATATTACCTCAGGGGACGGAGAGGGAAGGGAGATCTGAAGGGGCTGTTTGTAAACATGTAAAACAATAAGCGTTCCCTGCGTTGCCACCGCGACAGGGAGCTCGCCTGCCGAAAGAAAGCCTGCATAAATGTGTACCCAGGCAGCGGCTCACCTGCGGCCAGATGGCTCCGGCTGGGTCAGGTAACAGACTGCTTAACAAAGAAAACCAACAGCAAACCCTCTGTAGATTTGAAGGTGACTGATTTTTATTTTCACACCCCCCTCCCAATTTGTTCCTCAACGTAGCAGTGTCTCTCTCCCCGTTCCCGTCTCTCCCCTCTGCCCCAGCTTTCCTTCTCCCCTGCCAACAGCCCCAGAGCTGCCCACCTCGGGGTGAGTTCCCATGGAGCTTTCGCAGCCGGGTGTTGCAGAGTGAGTGGTGGGAGCACGCCTAGGAGAATGCTGCAACAGGGTCTTGCTGAAGCGTGAGGGTGTGGGGTAGGTGCACGCGGGAGCGGCGCTTGCTTGCTCGGTGCCCACAAACCGAGCAGCGCTGAGTTCAGAGCCCTGACTCGGGTTCTTCCCAGCTGGTCTGAGCTCACCGGCCTGCTGGCAGCCCCTGGCCCTGTACGTCTGCTCCCGCCGCCTGCGCTGCTGCGCTGGCAATGTAGTGCTGGTTGGGGTAAGGTTTGGGAAGCACAGTGAGCTCGAGCCCCTCGCCGTGCCTCCAGGCTGAGCCGCAAGCATGCAAGGGGCAGCTCATGCCACAGGTCGCAAAATCACAGAATGGTCGGGGTTGGAAGGGACCTCTGTGGGTCGTCTAGTCCAACCCCCCTGCCGAAGCAGGGTCACCTACAGCAGGCTGCACAGGACCTTGTCCAGGCGGGTCTTGAATATCTCCAGAGAAG
>Ga0065711_1038683_pt1 | contig 18516 bp, 9 predicted proteins | sample Hoacrofraction12_FD_59098 | JGI IMG/M metagenome (GOLD analysis project Ga0065711, IMG submission 59098) | Hoatzin crop microbial communities from Cojedes, Venezuela - Epithelial fraction 12 v2 (version 2) | ecosystem: Host-associated > Birds > Digestive system > Esophagus > Crop | place...
TCTTCTCTTCTCTTCTCTTCTCTTCTCTTCTCTTCTCTTCTCTTCTCTTCTCTTCTCTTCTCTTCTCTTCTCTTCTCTTCTCTTCTCTTCTCTTCTCTTCTTCTCCTTTCTCTTCCTGTGTAGTTTTGAACCAGAGCTCAATAATTTTAGCTGATGTTTCTGAACTCTAAAGTTACTCTGGACAGCTGATTAGAGGAACTGACTCTTAACCTTCGCTGCTAATAAAAGCAGCTAATGACACCCCAGAGACTCCTTATCATGCTGTGTTAGGGCTGGGGACCTAAAGCTTAAAAAGTTCCCAGAACAGTGTCTGACCTGTCTGGAGATCAGAAGTTTTCGCTCTTAATCTTGCCTGAGATGACAGAAGTTAGTCAAACCTCTAACAATCCAGTTCAAACATTCCGGCTTGAATAAATTAACACTTTTTTTTTGTTTTCCTACAATGTTTCCATCCACCTCTAATTCTCTCTGTAGTGAGCTTACGGGGACAGAAACTAGGAGTTGTCCAGGTCTGGTCCAATTGGCAAACATAAGGCATGCTTAACCCCATGGCAATGGTTCACCTTTTCCCGATAGCCTCATGACTGGAGCATCTGGGATGCAGGAAACAACTACTCAGATTCTCTCTTTCCTGGAGTAAATTGGACACTTGCCCCCCCCAGCCCCCCCATCTCCAAAATTGGTACATTCTGAAGAGGTGAGAGAAGGGAAAATTTCTCCTCACCTTTGTACTTTTGCGCACTTGTTACTCTTACGTTTTTCATTTCTGTTTTACTTTGTGTCTCGAGGCAAGTGATTTGCCTTATGTACTGTATACAAGTGTTGCTATGCTGAACATGCAGTCCTCAGCTGGATCAAATCCAAAGTACCAGCACAGAGCACACAGAGAAAAAAACCAAAGAAGTTCTGTTTCTTTCAGCATGTGTTCTTTCAGGACCAAATGGGTTCCTTCAGGTTTCTGAACACTGAGATATAGGACTATAAATATTTTAGAGTCTTTTTTGCTAACTTGGTTTGTGATGATGACACACACTGAAAAGTAAGGCCAGCTATAAAATGGACTATCTTAGGTAACCGTTGTCAAAGCAGGTGGATGACAGTGACTCTGAAAGTTCAGTACTTCATACATGTTTCAAAGATTTGCCAGTCAAGCTGCCAGATGCTGAAAGTGAATAGGTTACACAGTCTCCCTTTCCTCCCCTCATGTCTGTTTTTACAGTTGGTCACTAATATTATCAGCCAATTTGGAAACAGTAAAGAAGAAAACTCAAGTTTGTCAGCTGGAGGCCAGAGAACCAAATTCTGGATATCTACCCAGGGATTGACAGTAATGAAAATGGGGAAAATTCTGTACAACATGTAAAGAAGAAAAGGTCCATTGGCCTGGAGACCTTACTGTTTAAGCAGAAATAGCAGAGGAAAGTTTGATTTGTATCAGACTTTTAAACTGTTGATGAAAAAACCCATGATACTTCTTTTTTGACAAAGTAGTAATTATAACTAACATAAGTAGAAATTTAAGTCATATCATTTGTCACCTGTTGTGACCCTTAGAATTTACAATTAATGATTGGTAAATGTGATTGATTGATTGTTATAATACCTATCAGTGTATAGAAGTGCAAAAGCAACTACGAATGAACAGCTTTCTGACTGGTGAAGTGAAAGACCACAGATACTTACTGATTAGAATCACGTCCTCAGTTGTTACATTCTTGTGGTGTTTGGTTCTTTTATACCCTTTAACTATGCCATGATATTATCTTATATTAAATAAGGAATGTATTTCCATGATTACATAATTTTACAACAGAAAAATGCTACCTCAGTCACAGTTAAAGAAGGTAAACAGAGAATATTTTAATAGCACACTGAGTCAGATGTTAAGAGTATTGCCTTTTCTGGGCTTAAAAATTGGATGAAAGAATGAAAGAATGAAAGCAACGAAACAGTTAGGTATCATACAATATGTGCTTAACTACCAGCTGCTAGAATAATACAGTATAAGCATACCCAAGTCAGAATTTCCAAAGATACATTCCAATCCCTTTATCTCCTCCAAAAGCCGAAGCTCGATTGAATTAAATGATGTGAACAAACAGACAAAATAAATCACCTCTTAAATGATACTGCTTTTAAACTATAAACAAGACATCATGTGGTACCTCAGCAGCAGCATTTCAGTTTACAATGTCTTGCAAAAGAACTTCCTGAAGCTTCCAAACAAAGTTAAATGATTCAGGCTAAGACCCTTAAACTGCGGCACCATGTGGATTAAACTCAGCTAGTGATACTGAAGTGCAAGTGGTATCTCATGTCTTACACATGACTTTCAAAGAGACAAATAGCTTATTTGCTCTTATTCTTTTTTTTTTATTTATAGTTTTATATAAAAATGCCTAAAATTAACTATGCATTAAATAACCACAGAAGACCCTTAGGCAATTTTAATCGAAGTTGTTACTTTCAAGGAGGATTTCTCCTTGCAGACACCACCACACTTCTATGAGTTAAAGCAACAGATTTATAACTCTCTGCTAATGTAACTGCCTTTGTAAAACATTTGGCTCATTGTTAATCAATTATAAATACCTCACTATTTAATCAATTTCAGTAGTCTCACTTTTGGTTTAGGTAAGTATAAAGAAATGCTCAGTCCACACTGTTTAAAGCTTTTTTTTTATTTGTTTGTCTCTATAATTCTCAAACAGTTACAGAATGCAAAAATAGTCAGCTTTAGGGAAATAATTTCATTCCTCCACAATTGGAGGTAAGTTTGATTTTTTTCTTTGTTTAATGTCTGGTAAAGAAAACAATTTAAAGCAAATCACCTTAAGACTTCCGGGCTTATTTCTATGGTTATTTAATGTGCTAGCCCCAGCTAGTGCTCTATTTGTCTTTATCCAGCAGAAGCAAGAAAACCTTCAGAAACATTCCTTTTCATCTCATAATCAAAAAACTATATTGCTATCAGTGGGGAAATGATTTGCAGTGCATAACATATTAATTGAGGATTTTTTTTTCAGCTTGAAGAATATGTCATGATTTCCCCAGATATTCTCCTATGAAGTTTTCATATGACATTCAATTTTCTGAGAAGAAATCTAAAGAACAATTTTACATATATATAGAAATAGTTGGAAAATGGAATTTCTGTTTCATAGGAAAATCTGAAACTGACGGAAAATGGAATTTCTGTTTCATAGGAAAATATGAAACTGAAAAACTGATTTTTCTGTTCAGATTGGACCAGAAGAGTCAAAAGGAAACTCCAGGAAAAAAGCATAGGAAACATTTTGTAATTTGATGAAATTCGTGTTTCATTCTGCCTTTTTTTTTTTTTACCTTCAACCATTACATTATTATGTTATTGTATTACAAAAATTAAAACAACATTTGACCTTCATTGAGAGATGTTTGAACTTTATAAAAGTCTAAAATTTTAATCAATTCAACATATGTTAAACACACTCTGTGAGAAAATTTGAAGAGTGGCACATGCCAGCAAGGCAGTGTGTTTTCTTAAAATGTTTCCTATATCAGAGATTCACGTTGTGATAATACCTTGAAAATCAATTCTTTCTTTATGAACTTTCATGTTTTATGTTCTTCCTGAAAGACGACCAGTGGAACCAGAATTCACCAGCACAATCATTAAGAAAGTGAATTAATGTTTGCAGAAAAAATTTAAACAAATCTCTCAATGTTTCTGCTTCTCCATTGGTGGTCTAAAGTGAAGTGCAATGAATTTCCCTGAGTAGAAAGACATAACTTTTAGCTATTAACTTCTACAACATACTCAGAATCATATTCAGAATCGTATTGTATTCAGAATTCCCTCCAAACAGTACAAAACTTCAGTCTTCAGATCTCCAAGCTGAGTCTCATTTGTGCTCCAGCAACAGAAGAAAGAAGCACTAAGGCAGATGGAGCTGGCTCCGGCAGTCTAAGAGTAAGGCACAAAAACGCTATAGTTCCTTGAGACTCACTTCTAGTTGTCCATTAATATACACCAGCTCCTAAAATGGTATAATTCAAATAACATCGTACATTTTTTCACAACTTCGCTAGTTACGTGCTGGACTATGTGATCACACCTCTTCAGATCTTGCCCAGACCTATCATATCAATTTCTTATTAAAGAATAATAACTTGCTTTACGTTCAAGGCTTTTGGAAGTTTGCAGTGTCCTTAATAATACTCATTTAACCTCTGGTAGATGAAAAAGATGGAGGCAGGATCAGCAGATTCTGTGAGTTAAGACCTGGAGGAAGGGAAGTATATGGCAGTGCACGCTGCTTGCATTTGTTCTTTCAGCTCACTGCTTTCCCTCCGTTATTTTGTTGCTATGAATATCCTTTATTTGCTTAGTTCTATACATACGCTCTGACATACGGAAAGTGATTCTTGTAAATACGGTAGATGATACAGAATGTTTGGCAAGATACTTGTGGCTTCATTTGTATCCATATCTGATTACGACAGATCTTTCAAAAAGAAAGCAAATACCATGATGATTTCTTACCTCTGTTTACTTCTTATATGATGAAAGTCTACATTGCTTTTTTTTCTGAAACACTTTTATCAACCATTCTGTTATTTTAGAAGGAGTACACACAAATGTAGGGAAACTCTACTGTATTTATCTAGTAAATTGTTTTAACAAAAAAAATTGAAAAAAGTACCTCCACATTCAATTAGCCTTTAAACGCAAATCCACAATGAGGGACACTAATTTCTTTATTGCATCATGCAGAAGGATTAATTTCATCTGGAATACAACCAAAAGCCCCAGGGGTGCTTATCAACAGCCTTCAGTGGAGGAAATGATCATTTTTTTGATGCAAAATAAACAAACATCAGTTGTTTTCACAGCTCTGACCTAAGATCTCTCCTGCTGTACCTTACTGTGTTTTTAATCTCTTACTAGACACAACAGCAGGTGTGAGGCAATTGAAAACAATGTAAAACTGAATTGTTTCTTTCACTTCCATGTGAAATTCTGCAATTTTCATTCCTGGAGAGGAATTAGTTCGAGATCAACATTATTGTCATGTTAACAGGCTGTTTGCCACAGATGAACATTTACCAAGGTCATTCAAAGCCTAAACTGCCAAAATATTTGCACAAAGTTTTCAAAGAAAAAAAACAACCAACAGACCTGAAAAAAAAGTGTCGTTATCCAAAACAGGTAATTTTGAAGTTATACTTCCACATTTTTATTGCTGGGGTGCAGAGAAGTGTGGTTGCTAAAATATTCAGGATAATCTTGTTTCTTTTGAAGATGCAATGAAATTGGTTGTACATTCACAGTGTTATAGGTGTAGAGGCTGCAGAAGTAGGAAAAGTTTCAGGCTGTGCAAGGAGGAATCCAGCTACACATCATGCTGCTTTTTAAAAGGCTCTTAACTGTTCAAAAAGACAGAGGATCTCTTGTGAGGAAAAGCAGGAATGTGACACCCTTGACCACAGAGTCCACAGCTGGTTAAGCTCTTTGGCCTTGTGTGCTGCACGTTCCACAATCCATACATAACTGCACGAGGTTGGTGGGATGTATACAATTAGGAGTATTACAGAATCACAGAATCACAGAATAGTAGGGATTGGAAGGGACCTCTGTGGGTCATCTAGTCCAACCCTCCTGCCGAAGCAGGGCCACCTACGCAGATGACTAGTAAGTTGCCTGGGCCACTGAACACTGATGTGCTTGGGCTGGATCTCAGCTCATTCTCATGTCTAAGGAGAGCTGTGAGTCAGAAAGCTAGAATGGTGTTGAGACGTGGAGAGCTGCAGATGAAATCATCCTTGCTAGGGAGGCCTCAGCTTAGAAAGAATGGCAAGAATAAATAGTGACATGTTTGCAAATTACAACACAGATTTGACACGCATGCTGACCAAAAAACCTCGTTGATATTGTAAGACAGGTTCAATGCACTACAGATTTATTACTGCCTGAGTCCCAGTCCAAGTCCCCATCTTATTCTATGCTCCATGTTACAATCTCATCCTGGTTTTTTGGATCTGATGAAGTTGCAGGCTGGATAACTCTTTTGGGGCTTGTCCGGACCTCTAGAAAAATATATGAGAGATTTTCCTATGGTAGAGGAATTCCTCAGAATGGGAGTAGAACACATATATGCTCACTGGTCTCACAGATGCGATGTCAGATAAAGATGCCAGTTTGTTACGCAACACAGAAAAGAAATATTGGAGCACATGGGAATTGGAGTACCCATGTTTGAGGGACAGGAAATGTACTTTCAGATTGTTTTGATTTTCAGGCATTCTTTTACTAAATTATAAAACAGTCTGTGGGTGCTGAGTACACTAGCTACTCTGTGCTCTGCTTTGTAACATTCACTTTTTAGCCTGTGGGTTTTCATTAAGCAAGGTTCCATTCAGCTATATTTCAAATGTAGTCCAGATGACTGTCCACTGCAGGCTGTTAACTAAAGAGCCAATAAAATACAGTGTTTAGTCCAGTTGGGTCTTTTCCATTAATCAGACTGTGTAATCTTCCAGTAACCAAGTAATGTTGATTTTATAGACTACTTACATGAAGGCTAATAATTCCCCATTCAGCTTAAGCTAACATATTCTTTAGTGTGGTTTATGATCCCATAGTTAGAATGAGAAAATGGTAGTATTTCCAACATAAATGATACTGATAAGAATTAACAGTTACATTCCATTTGCTTTTATTTCAAAGATTGTTGTATAAGTGAACTGCTTTCACGTTGTATAGTTGAGTCGGCTCAAATATTCTGACTCAAGAAACCCTTTTGTGCTAGACTTGAATCTGTTTCTCAGACAGAATGACACTGAAGTTCCTCTCTGTGCCTGGCTAAAGCAATTCAGTACTGTTCATCTGTTATATTTTTCACAAAATTTTGACAAGCTCTTTGGCGTTACATATTCTTTCTTGCATCTTTCTTTCACTATTTTTCAATAAACCATTGAAGTATAAAGTTACTATGCTTTCCATCTCCTCAGCACTTTTCCATTAGATGATATCAAGATATATTTACAAACTGAATAAAAAGCATTTCCTAGTTAGTGTCTTTGTGTTATACTACAGGCAGCAAAATATCAGAAAGACCAGAATGATCCAGTAGATTCAAGTTCTAAATCTTAGCAATAATGGCAAGAAAACAAAAATAATATCTGCAAAGTTAAAAACTCTTAATTACACAACCTATAATGCTTTTATTTACTTACCTGTATATGTAAGATAGATAGCCAGAGATACCCTTGGGTCTGAGTTTCTATTGGCTGGAAGTAGAACTTCAGATTTAATTTTCTCACCGTCGTCTTTATAAATACACTTATATCATGAACATATGTACTATTTATGTATAATTAAAGGTTTTAGTTCTAATTGTAGTGGTACTTGAAAATAACAATGTATCAATGGTTATTTTTCCAAATGTTGTATGAAATCAGGATAAAAGGATGGTGCTTTTTTGTATTTACAATCTGAATCATTCATGTGTGTCTTAGAGCACATCCGACCTATTCCAACATTACTTTAGACAGCTCCCTGGGGTTGGTGGATAACTTTTCAGGGGTCTGTGAAAAGCTACTAAAAAAAGTAGGTTTATTACCAACTCACTTTGACTCTACAGGGACCGTAACTCCTTTGTGAAACTGAAAAATGTTGAAATCTGAGATAGTTCTGCAGTGGCTAACAGAATGATATTTTCAACATTCTTTGAACAACAAAATCTCTCATTATAGTCCTCAGACTTTAATCACCACTTTCATATCCATAGACTACTTTCTAGTGCATATTTTCCTGGGAAAGAGATGGAAATTGTTTTTATACGGTACACTGCTAAGATGACCTTTTTCTAAATATATTTTATTTCACCTTTATATAAATTAAAGCAACAGTGATATCACTGCATTTTTTCTTTTACTGCTATTGAGACTTAATAATTAAATCTTTTTAACAAAAATTCAACTGATAAATGTCTTTCAAGCTTTAGTAAAGGAAGGAGACAACCACCTCCTGAAACTATTTACTAACACATAACAGTAAATTGAACCTAAACAAATAGGAAACTACTTCCAACAAATAAGCATCAGCTGCCAAAGAATTTCAGAAGTGAAGAGGTGAAATGCAATTTATATTTTGCAGTAGTGACAGAAATTTTCCACTATTTACTGGAGTCCCACGGGGCAATATCAAGAAAGCATTATCAAGTAATTTTCTGATTTTTCAGATAATCTAATTGAGGATATAAACTGTTAGAAAGGCATAGTTCTACCTTCAGAAATGCATGAGGGAATATTACACAATATTATTGGTTGGGTACTGTCTCCAAAGCAAGGGCTTAATTTGAATGTATATGTATCTTTTGGAAATTAAAATGTTCTTTGGGCATTTGTTGGTACAAATCTGCAAGAGAGAAGAATATAGTCTAACTTTCAAGAGTTTGAAACCCAAGACTAGGATAGAGGTGACTGATGCTGTCAAGAAGCAAGCAAAGAAGACAAAAATCCCACCTATTACTGACTGAAAGGCAGATTGCTGTCCTACAAATTAATATTCAGATTTTCAAAAACAGTGGAAGGTACAGTAAGAATAAACTGCCTAACTATCCTGAACCCTTCTGAAATTCTAGTCAGAAACATGGTTATATTAGTCTGCTTGAGAAATGGCATCACCTTTCTGAGGGTCTTCAATATTTACTTGAGCATGTATGTTTGTGCTCATATATTGTTGTCCAAACAAGATGTACACACAAACACTGAGTGGTAAAGGATGCTTTTATCTAAATAAGAAAGATTTCAGAAGAATTAATGACTTGAAGGTAAATGCAAGCAAATTAAAATTATAAATACAGCCCATCTTAAATACTAAGCATCATTACCCATTAAAACAGACTGTTTAGGGACATGGTGGATTCTCCGTCTCTGTTTTGGTCTAGGTTATGCATAAAATCAGGGTCAAATATCTGATTGTACCTAATTCCTTAAGAATGCTAAGTCTTAAAATTTGACTTTGAAATTATAGAAGAAGAAAATGCATCAGAAATTCTGTTCAGATCTGGCAAAGCAGCTGGTCTTACTTTCTGGCAAGCAGCACACAGGTGCTGCAAATTATTTTAGCACAGGCTAAAAGACATGTGCTAGTGCTTCACACAGAAGATTAACCGTGAGCCAGCAGTGTGCCCTTGTTGCCAAGAAGGCCAATCGTATTCTGAGGTGCATTAAGAAGAGTGTGGCCAGCAGGTCGAGGGAGGTTATCCCCCCCTTTTACTCTGCCCTGATATGCCCATATCATACTGATATGTCAGCTTGTATCCTTTAGAACTGGGACATTTTACGGTTATGCCAGATTAGGTTTTGACCCATTTAGAAGCATTTTTTACATGAGATTAAATACATTTTTTATAGCTTAGCTTTTACTCAGTGATGACTTTCAGAAGAAAGACTTAATCTGTTACCTTAGATTGATCACTGTGTTCAGTAACATACTGTTTAACTAGAGAGTGTTCAAACCTAATGATCAGCTCTATATGATTTTAATGAAAGCTCTGAGGTTCTTTGGATAAAGAATCTACAGTATTGTATACAAAATAAATCTGTTATTTACATATTTAAAAAATAAGTGAAGACATACCTGATTTCAAAAAAGTGAAAAAGAAAGCTTGAAAATTACTCAGTTGAATAGTTAAGCAACGATTGGAACAGGTGTAGAGAAAGCTTATCTCCAAGAAAGTCTCCCTGGTAACTTGAAATATTGAGAAGCGGTTTGTCACTAATATTCCAGTGCCTTTGGACATTGTTTATCACTCCTGTTCATGCTCTTATGAGACTTTCAGATCTACTTGTCTTTCTTCAAGTTACTGCCATCTAGACACTGGTTTGAATCTTACTGCTACGAAAGAGTAGCCAGATTTTTTTTTCCTGGGAATCAGGGAAATAAGAAGAGTAGGAGGACACATGTCTCCTTTTTTCCTCCCAAACATAATTTCTCTGTTTTAAGGAAAAAATCTTCTCCTTCATATTTCTGAAAATATCATGCAAACTATATTCTTTTTCCACACAACTCTGAAAGAAAAATGAGAGTGTTATTGGGCTGCTAGCTTTCGATAGCAATTGTAGATACTGAATACATATAGACTTTAAGCAACAAATTCTTCTGACTTTTATCCTTCACTATTTTTAACTGAGAGTAGAGTCCTTCCATTGAAGAGATGTTCTAAAAAGGTTTTTTTTTTGGTTATTCATCATCTGTAGATAAATAACTATAACATGTACAGATATCTTTGTGGGGGAGAATAAGCTGAAAATAAACTTACCTTCAGCTGAGTAGGACATGTCTTCCAAATGAACTGCTTTTAATAGCAAAAATACAGTAAATCAGGAGTGAGAGACTTCTCGTTTGTTTCTTTGCTTCTTTATTTCTGGGTTTTATTTTTGTTTGTTTCCTTGCTTCTCCTCTAGCCCAAACTCAGAGTTTCTTTCTGCTGGATTTTAACAGAGAAGAAATCCAATTTGTGACCCCTTCCAAAATGGTATGGGTAAGGTCCCATGACATCTATCAAAAAAATGCCTAGTGATGCTGGAAAGTGAAAGCACTGTGAAGAGAATCAAGAAGAGAAAAAATCATTAAAGATCAATAGCCTTATGAAAGTCCAATCCAGCATGAGAAAAACATTGAATTTGCTTGGAAGAAGCTCTATAAAATCCTGATATGAACTGTAAGTGCTCCTTATTGAACGATGAATTGGTACAATAATGCTCAGAACTGAGGGAAAACAAACAACTGTAACAATCTACTGCATCCATTTGTAAACTAATCTACCAATATCGCCCCTGGCAATCTGTTGATATGAGACAATGCAACAATAAAGTGCAGTCAGGAAACTTGGAAATAGGTAGCTAAATATGTCAAATATCAGCTGCTGTCATTTGGAGGTAGAAAATAACCATGCATATGCTCTGCATTGCACATGACCCAAAAGCAGAACTGAAGAGCTTGCCTCATGTTGTTGTCTTTATTATTATTACTAATTATTATTATTATAGCTATTATTATTATTATTTTAATAATTAAATGAAGATTGTAACAAGGCAATTTATTTTCAAAGTGTAGCTGCTCTCTGTTTTCAGGTTGTTTTCAGTTATGTCCATTTTGCCCAAGAGAATTAACTACAAACCAGGAATACTCAATATATCCACTGTAGATGCTTTGCTTCCTCACTGACCTTTCGATTTGCTGCTGACAATAACAGAATCATAGGAGCAGTGGGAGATTCTGTCTGAGTCTCTACAAACGATTTCTGGTCTTATGCCATGGCCAAAACGTGTGAAATACCAGCTTATCCATCAACACTGTGGAAAACAAAGATGACAATCCTGCCCCAGATGGAAGTTTAATTTCACCCTTTTTCAAGTTTCAGCAAGAAGCACTCATTCTTCTGGCAGGAGATGTATTTACAACACGTGGAAATAAAATAAGATCATCTTCCACATTCCACATTTCCCTTTGGAAACAACCAGGACGTGCTTAACTAGTAATCATTACTTACGCATGATATTTTTTGAATAATCATGCCTAAGATATACAGGGAACACCCTCAGACATGACATCTAATCTTCCTCCTATCAATACTACCTAGCCAGGAACTGGCTTTTTCCCTGCAGTCAACTCAAACAATCATCACAGAGCTGGTGATTATATTTTCAGCCAAGATTCAATTGCCCAGTGTTTGAAGAAATCTGAGCCTGTACAAGAAAGAATTTAAATAGAGTGTTAGCAAAGTCAAATGCTGACATAAACAGGTAGACGGCTACCCAAAGGCTGGACCTGGAGTTCAGTTCTATCTTACTTTAAATAGCTCCTATTTTGAATACGAAGCCTTCACAGAACAGTACTTACTAGATATTTATTTTGATTAAGCTTCACTGAGAGGGCAATTCTTAATTTACAAGTGAAGAAGAGCTGTGTCGCATATTCTGACCTCCTACATACCATGTACGTTGGAATTGTCTTTGGTGAAAGCAGTGACCAACCTAGCCACACTCACAATCACAGTTAGTATCAGAATTTAGCCCTAAAATTTTGCTGTTAAGCAAGTAACTAAAATAATGTTTGTGATGTTCCCTGCTCAGCTGCTTTTGAATTTCATCCATAGGTTATTTTTAACATATTTTTTTAGTAGATAAATAATAACTGAATCCTATGACAATTGAATTCTACCATTCAAATAAAACAACTATTTAATAACAGTTCTCTGCAAGCAATGATTCAGGCACTGTGTGTTTTAGTGGAGTGTGAAGCAAGGGAAGGCAGGCTAGTATCTATTGAAAACAAGGGCATGCAATCAGCTGTCTAATTTTAGATAGCATTTATCTTTAGATAAAGCCCAGACCTAATCTAATACCTAAAGCCTCTTCATAGTCACCAAGGGAGACTGTATCAGCAGAGTCCCTGTGGTTTTGGTGTGCAAGTATACAGGTAAGCCTACACAGGGGCTCGTAGCATGGAGTCAATACAAGAAGCAAGAGAAGGGAAGAAATATTGCCAAATAACAGACCATGACAGACTAGAACCTGGGTGAACAAGGTGATCTCAGAAGGACATTTGATGGGGAAACTCGATAGCTTTACAAGCAGCCTGAGACTATATAGCTAATAGGCAAGCCGTTTGTCCAGAACTAAAAATCGTTGTGATCTCAGAGGGATGGAGCTACACACATGGAGTTTGTACTTGCAGTACTCATATTCAGCTCTAATTCTACAGCTTTAAATTCATCTGGAGAAAGGCAAATTCTCTTACAACCTTACCTTTCCTGTTATAGCAGAAATGAGGCAATAAAGTTTTAAAATGCTCCATAATTAACTCAGAGGCCAGTAGAGATTTGAAATGAGTGAACTGGGGTGGACACTAAATGACAGGGGTTTATATCTATTACTAACTTGATTTGTAAAAAACTACTAAACATGATTCAGGACCATGAAAGTGATCTATAGCTTCATAAAGTATTGCATTGACACAAGGGAACAATAAAAGTCTTTCCACATGAAAGACGACACCAAATAAATACTATGACTGGCATTCCTTCTGTAAGTCCTGCAGCTTCAGTGTACACACTCTGCTTATAACACAGGTAAATATAGATGTATATTGGTAAAACAGTAAATAAAGACATGTATTGCAAGAAGCCGTAATAACACACTAGCAGATATATAATTCTGCACACCTCCTGTAGACTGCCAGGGACTGTAGAGAAGCAAGACCCATCCATAAAAGGACCATTAACTGCTTCTTGCTAGCTTTGAACATTTTATTGCTCAAACCAAATAAATAACAGTGTATGTTTTATATAAGAAGGTGAAAAGACAACACAAAATATCCAAAGAAAATTATGAGAACAAATGTTTGTTCTTTATTCAAAGGGACAGCTAAAGGCCATGTGCATTTGCAACCAAGACTAAATGTTGTTTCTGGATGTGAAACAACATTGTATAATTCCACCAACACAGACATGATGAAGAAGAACAAGTGTTAAGGGAAAGAGCACATAAAACATATGGGTGGCTGTCTTTATCAACACTTGACAGAGATATTAATGTTTTTCAGGGAAAAAAACTCAAAATATTGTGCATTATTTCAGTAATTGAAATAAATGCAAGGTCTCAAACTTTGAAATAAATTGTTTGGTTTTGGTGATATCTACTTGAACTGTGAGTATTAACACCAGCCCCATGAGTTTGTTGTTGGCTGACATTTCAATTATTTTAAAATTAATAGTATCTTGAAATAGATGATAGAAGATAGCCATATATTGAGGCCACATGATTTGGTACCTAACTATTAGAATATACCAATACATTAAAAAATCTACAAAATACTGAACATGCCTCTATGTGCTTAAACTCAAACAAGAAAAGAGGCAACAGTCTGAACAATATGCTGCTTTTAATCACTGTCTCTCCAGGGACTGCAAATCTAGCACAGCCACTATTTCAGCACTCCTTCTAAACTCTACCTTTTGCTAGGCTTCTGTGCATCCTTTTGTAAGAAGTGATACCATCTCTGTAACAGGGTGTAAAACTGGGTTTGAGAGTTCCGTGTTTTGGAATACAATACCCCATGCATGCGTCTGGAATGATTTCCTCTGTCTTATTTTCTGGATCCCTGTGCATGTTTGCTGTCACTTTCCTGTTTGACTGAAGAAATGCATTTTACTGAGTTTTGTGGCTCTGTTCACTGTGTTTACACTCCCAGGTCCTCTCCCTGCTTTCTGCCAAATAAGCCCATTTAATATACATAGTCTCCAACTTAATTTTAACCCCAACACTCTTAACCTTGCACCTACTTATACTTACAGAGATAAAAAAGTGGAACTTTGCTTTATTCTGAAGAGCCAAGCATACAGTGTGGATTTTCTCATGATAGTAGGGATAGTAATCGTATTTAGCAGTCTTCATCTTCAAAGTTATCTGCATGTCTGGTCAAACCAGTCCTCTGTGTAACACCGCAGACAACAAAGACTTGTATTGGGGTACAGAATCAAGGCATTATAACATTTTTGTAGAATACATACAGCGTATAATGGTATACATGTAGCTGTTGAATGGGTGAGATGACATTAAGCATACGCAGAACAGAGAAGTCCTGAGTGGGTTAACTGTAGGCAAGGCTATGTCTAGCTAAAACTGCGGATATTTTTGGGTCACTTCTCTAAGCTTTTTCTTTCTTTGATAGCCTGTCCAGAGCGTATTTTGTAATTTCCAAAATCAGGTATGCTGCTACTCGCATTTCCTTCTTTCTCCTTGCTCATAAACATGGTGACTATGTTGCAGGGTCTCCCAAGCAAAGCAGAGGAAGGGATGCAATCCCAGTGCTTCAGGGGTGCGGAGCTGAAGAAACAGCATGTTTGAGGAGATGCTTTTGGATTTTTTATATTTTTAAAACAAATGTAGTATTTCAACAAAGATGGCTGATGCATAAGAAAAGGAGAATGGACAAGCTGTTTCTCTGGTTTTGGGTTGACACCTTGACTCCACATCCTCCTTTGCACAGAATTAAAAAGGCCTGTTATTCTGGCCAGAGACAGGAAGCTTTCTCTAGATAAATTATATCTAAACCTTGTCAATGCTTTGGTTCAGCTGTCTACAAGGATAACAGCAGAGAAATCAAACCAATGGTTGCAATAGAAATACAACGAATGATGCTGGGGCCACTTCCCAGTCACAATCTCCCATGTCTCAATTCACAAGACTCTCTGCATTTCACGTAGGCTCTGATTTTTTAGCCTCTCGTTCTCTGAAGTGAAAATGCTGATAGAGTAGCAACGTTGTTAACAATGATTAATTTCAGTTGGATGTATTATTTTCTAATTTTTTTCATAAATGTGCTTTCTTCTCATTTAAATTTTCACTTTTCGTTGCTCAGTTTTCTTGTTACTGCTTCCAATTTTCTCAACATATTTTGATCTTTAGATTTCTCTCTCTCTCTTTCACAGCCCTTCAATTTCTCCCTTTTCCTATACCTTTCTCCTTTAGTATAGCAATATTTTTCCTGTAGGTCATTTTGCCATCTTTACCTCACAGTTTTTGTCCAAGACACTGACCACCCTCCTTACTCCCCTTGAACTTCAGCCTACAAAACCATTGGCTGGCTTGCCAATACGTACCACCAATTTCACAAGATCGTGTAACTGTGATCTGCACCACACTGCACTACTCATTGGATACCTCACCCTTCGTGTAGACACTTTAATCTAGATCCTAGTCACTCATATGCAGGCTAAAAGCTGCCTATGAGGTTTGGGGCCAGGTGTGGCTATGTCCCAAACCGTAAAGTCCACAGGGACATATGGGGCGGAAGAAAAGCAGTGATGACAATGGCCTCATGAAGTTTCAGGAGAGGCGGTCCTCAGTGAGGAGAAAGAAGCGAGAGAGACTTTGGAGACCTGTTGGATGGCAGGGAGAGGTACAGACCATTTTACTCTCACAGAAGTGAGAATAAAGCTAGCAGACAGGGAGGAGACCATGCCTTGTAAACTTGCAAGTTTGTAGACTTTTGAAGTAGTATGACTAGCTGACGTTTACAGTACAGGGTGTTTCAGGAGACATTGAATGCCTGAAAAACTACAAAAACAACAACAAAGAAGTACGTAGCATCACCAGCGAAATAGTCTCATCTTGGTCATACAGCATTTTGAGCCAATTGTACAACTACTAATGAACTGGATAGGGGGTTGGCTGCATAATTGCTATTAATTATTGCGGAAATGGAAGGAGGTTCAGCTTGATTTCACCTCTCCAAACACACTGTTGATTGGAATAAATTATCACTGTTTCTTCTTGTGTCTACTGCTCATTTTTAAAAATCACTGCCAAGTGACACTAGCAAGAAAATGTGATGTTTTTGTTAACATGGAAGCAAGGGCACTTTGCTCAGACACAAGGTCTACTTGCCTGAAGGAAACTTCTGGGGTGGAAAGAAGCCACAAAAAGGGGTGTAGAACTCATCAAAACTTTTAGCCTCTAAAATGTGGATCTAGCCCTCTTTTTTAATCCTGTACAAGTCACACTTTCTAAGTCAAACCATGGGTAGCTTTGATTCTTCCCGATGTAACCATATAGGTACAACAGATAGCTGCCCAATATCGAATTCGGGCCACTTAAAATCCAAGCTACATTGGTGACCATTCAGGTCGAATCAAGACATTGGGGAACTTTAGATAAACACAGCCAGCTCAGTACTAAGTGGTGTATCTGCTTTACAAAGTAACTTCATAAATTTAGAAGGAGTTTCAGGCTATATTGTTTTAGGAGAGGAGGAGAGTGCTAGGACAGGCTACCCACCATACAGTGATCTGTCCCTAAAGCAGACACAACTCAAAAGGGCCACCCTGCAGCTGTAGGTTTGCTCATCTATGAGCAGGACAGAAGAGTCTGGGACATGAGGTCACACACGCAGGAGCCCTTCACAGCCCAAGCTAACCTCTGTGGGACAGGAGGAGTCCAGGTTAAGTCTTCTGTCTCTTATCCCTCTGACCCTGTGCAGGCAAGAAGGGTCACAACAACCCAGTCCCCTGAAATAAATAATTTGTGCTATACCCAGCCTTTTATTTCTAGATCAGGGCATAAACCTGAAGCTGACTTCATGTCTTCTTTCTTATTTACAAAATGAGACTGTGCAGCACTGGGATTATTCACTTTAGGATCCAGCCATGGAGAGCCATACAGATAAGATCACGTCAGTTGTCTCATCAGTATAATAATTTGACTCAGGAAGGCTTTTGCTCCTGTCTGCAGTTAGAATTTTCTTTTTCTGAATTTCAGAGATGGTCAGAAAATGAAAAACATATTTTAGAACTATGTTTTTTCGAAGATGTTTTCTTCATTTTTTTAATCAAGTTTCATCTTGATCAAGATTTTCCAAGTAAACACAAGAATTTTTGGGGCCAAAATAATCCCAGGTGTATCTTTGCCTCTTGCACTGAAGTGTTTAACACAGAGCCAAGGAGTTCAAGATATTGGAAGAAAGTGTTTTTGGAGTTACTAAATTACAGTCTCCTTAGCGATTTTCTTGTCATATGTTAGGCAAGCAAGAAGACAAAACACACTGGGGAAGATTCTCCTCTAGCAAAAGCAAGCATTACAATAATGGAACAACTTTCACTTACATGTGTGGAGACATTATTTCCCTGAAGAATACATTATACCCTGAAAAATAGCTTCAGGTTTCTGTGGTGAGGCATCTCACAGTAGGTGTGAGGAAGGATATAGGGAAAGGAGCCTAGGGAAAGGGGCAGGAGAAGTAAGAGAATTGGGGAGGGAAAATCACGGCAGCAGGTGCAGAGCACTTGTGGGGATTTTTTTGCTATGGTGCATAAAGTGATTTAAAACTGTAGTTCAAAAGTGTGTAAGATTTCAAATAAAGCCTTCCTGTTGACATTTTAAAGATCTTTGCTTAAATTATGGCAACTACAAGCACGGTCTGTCTGTTTTGTATAACAGATATACTAACACTTATACAGTTTACTGGAATATTTTGAAGGTAATTTGCTTGCCATCAGTATAGAATTTTAAACATGCAAACAATAATTCAGTTGCTTATGTTTGTATTTATTTCACAAGTTAATAGTAATATTCTGTGTGGCCTATTATCACATTCCAAAAACTTTACTGATGTCTTTAATACTAACTATACTTTGAAACATAGCTTTTACAATGAGCAAAGTAAGATTAGGATGCTTTGAAAATTTCTTCCTTAGAGATCTGCATCTGGCTAAGAAATAGAGAGGTGATTTTTTCACTTTGTACTCTGTTTTATGCAATGTCTTTTGCTTTAACTTCTATGGACTTTAATTTGTATTGCTTTCATTGCACTGGAGTCCAGGGCACCACACAACACTTTGGGGATTCACACAATAATTTGGGAGTACCTCGGGAATATTTCCAGGAGTAGTCAACATGGATTCACCAAGGGGAAATCATGCTTGACCAATCTGATAGCTTTCTATGATGGCATGACTGGCTGGG
>Ga0065711_1038684_pt1 | contig 18515 bp, 9 predicted proteins | sample Hoacrofraction12_FD_59098 | JGI IMG/M metagenome (GOLD analysis project Ga0065711, IMG submission 59098) | Hoatzin crop microbial communities from Cojedes, Venezuela - Epithelial fraction 12 v2 (version 2) | ecosystem: Host-associated > Birds > Digestive system > Esophagus > Crop | place...
GAGGGGGGGGGGGAGTGAAGGTGATGCTGAATACAGAACAGCTGAATCATCCAGGCTTACATGCAAGCTTCCCAGTAACACCAATGATACAAACTAATGGAATACGTTTGAAATAATATCCAAATCTTTCTGTTGGCTAAGAGGGAGCTGAAAGGCAGAAACCAAAACACCTGCTGAGGGCACTATTTCAGGGCAGAGGGAAGAAAGAGTTAACTTATATGATTTTATGCTCCCCATAATGAATGGAGAAAAAAATCTCATTCTTTTATACTATTATAAGTCTACTTCTTACGGATTTTATGAAATGAATATAGCTGGATTAATGAAAATCATATGGAAACTAATGCTTTACCTGTGTTATCTGCTTCTGAATTATTTGCTGAAAAACAATGAAGATAGTCCCTAGAAATATTACCTGCTTTCAGAATAGCAAAGTATCTTAATAATTGTGAAAAAGGAAAAAAAATCCTTGTAAAATAAGCCTTCAAAGCAGCTAATACCATTTTTACACTTGCATTTTGAAACAGGATTGTGAAAAGCTGTATTTTTTTTTTTTTGTTAACATCAGATGCTGTGAAGTTATTTAAATTTAGAATCATAGAGGAATGGCTATTATATATTTAATAATGCTTTTACAAGTGGTTGCATGATATTTAAGGAGGAATTTTCAGGTCTAAATTAACAGTGCTTCACTTTACGTAGCAGAGAAACAGAAACCACGTATTTTAGAATACGCTATGCATCTGTACGCCTGTTGTTAAGCCATTGCAGCACACTTTTGCAAAACAGAATATTATATTTGGCAGTGCTTAGACCATAAGTTCTACTGTGTCATTGCTACCATTTTTGTATTTAAGGTCTTTTGATGGTGTAAGCCTTTGTTAGCTATGGTCAGTGATTACCAGTAAGCAAATGAACATGATGTAAATTGGCAGAAGCCATTTTCTGAAAGTATGGACATATCTAGCAGAGGTGACATCCAGCTGTTCCTGAACTCACTCTATCTCCTTATCTAGCATAAATGCCACAGCAACCCAACAGACTGACTCCCCTAATATTTATTGACAGCTGAATTGTGGTTACCCATAGTTCAGGGCACATGGCTGATGGAAATGTAACACCTATCTGACATCCTTTTACCTGTGTTTCCAGAAAGCTCACCTTATTTTTCCTGTGATTTCATGAAGGGCCTACTTCTTTCCTGAGAAACTTTGCATATGTCTTGGATGAGAAAGGCATAGAAAGAGTAAGACTCAGTCTACAGCTTTAGGCTGTGGGAAGATGGTATAAGAAGGCCAACATAATTCTTTAAACATCTGTGTGGGAAGGGAGAGACTCTGTAGGTGTTCATACATTGGCAAACACTTTGAGCTGCAGCTGCTTGCCTGGGAAAAGGTTGCTTAGGCTAAGCCTAATCCAAAATTACCTCTGAAATTCCTTCCTGCAGTGTACAACCTCTTCCTTTCCTGAAGAACATTTCCCTTCCAGAAATCCCCTCCCTCTTACTCTGAAATTGATGTTAAACCACTTGTATGGGAATGAGGAGACTGTTGTTCTGAGCAAAATGGAGTTTTTTCATGGAAGGAGTTGAGTGGCCTGTCTATGTCCCGGAAGAGCTAATCTCTTGGTCTGCAGGCACCACACTTTCCCACATCATTCTGCAATTACTCAACTTTTAGATAAATTTCATATCATGTCTTTGATTCTTTAATGTGTTTCCTCTTGAAAGGGTGAATTTAGGCACCTACTTTCAGAGAAAGTTTGGGCCTGTGAATTCCTGAAAATAGTTTCCTCAGGACATCTCCAGATCTACTGGTGGAATACATGATAGCATACCCAAGACACTCTGAGAACTAGTTCTATTGCTCTCTACAACTACCTGAAAGGAGGTTGTAGTGAGGCAGGTGTTTGTCTCTTCTCAAAGGTAACTAGCGATAGGACAAGAGGCAATGGCCTCAAGTTGCAACAGGGGAGGTTTAGAATGGATATTAGGAAAACTTTCTTTATGGAAATAGTGTTCAGACATTGGAATAGGCTGCCCAGGGAGGTGGTGGAGTCACCATCCCTGGAGGTGTTTAAAAAAGGTATAGATGTGGCACTTTGGGATATGGTTTAGTAGGCATTGTAGTGTTGGGCAGATGGTTGGACTTGATGATCTTAGAGGTCTTTTCCAACCTGTGATTCTATGATTCCTTTCTGTGGAAGTTATGGTGTGGTTGGTAACTTGTGTGTGTGCTAGTTTTGTCCCGTTATTGACTACAGGTATGCCCTTGAAGTGCATCAGAGACTGCGTAAATGAGTATTAAATCCAACTATACAGGTACCCCTACCAAGAACTGAAGCCTTATCCTTACCTCAGCAGGGCTTGTCATCTGGTTTATCCACTGTCTTTGACTGACCTTCAGTTTCTCCAAAGTGTTTTAAGTTTCGCTCTCTTTCCAGGGAGACAGAGTATCTAATTCAGGCCTGAAATGACACTGGACAACAGGGCAGATAAAAACAAAGCATTATGATAATGAATAGCTAGGTCATACAGATGCAAGGAAATTATCAAACCGATTCGCCGTGTGTCACACAGGGATCCTCATCTCACATTTGTGGGTGTTTCATACTTGATAGCTTGCACCTGGTCTCTGCTTCTGGTGAAACTAGTACTTGGCAGTGAGAACCAGGTGCAGCCCAGAGTAAAGCCGTGCCACAGTCCAGGGTATATGTACACTCTCAAGTGAATCTCTTGATCCAGAGGCCTTCGTCCTGGGGCTGGCCAAAAAATGTCAGTAGAGACAGAGCCAATATAAATGTAACCTAAGGTTTTAAATACCTATGCATCTAAGTGTATTTGTGACAACCATTTGCTTTTAACTTTGAGTAAATTCACATGTCAATCATTTTTACTAATTCAAAGACTTACTTGCTTTCAAAGTAGTAAAAAGAAACTGTCAGAATCAAAAAAGTCTTACTTTTGGAAAGGATTTCTCCTCAGAGTTCCATTTTTCTGCATTCTTTTCTCACACATTCCTTGCATTACTAGGGTTTCAAAGGGCAGGTGCGAAAAAAACTGATAGGAGTGAGATTTAGCATAGTTAATATGTATAATCAGTCCCTAAGACACTACACTAGAGACAGAAAAAAACATTCCTTCCCTCCATCAGATTGCTTCCTCTAGCTTTTTTTTTTTTTATTAAGCCTGAGACAGTATGTCTATTAATATTGTCAGATCCTCTTCTCAGCACGTCATAAAACATCTGCTCCCATTTTGTCCAGTTTGGTGACAGAGATCTATGGTATGCTACAATGTATGAACAATGCTCTTCTCTTCAACAAGTATCTTCCCTTTGATTCACACTGTTAAATAATCTAATCCATGTGCTGGAAGGACAGATAAAACTTTGGAATCAACTATAACAATATTGGTTGTTATGGCAGGGGGACATTCCTCTGCTGATTTGTTTTCCTTTAGTATTAGTGTTACATTGGCTTGTCTCGAAGTCTGTAATAAATTGCTTTTCTCTAAGTAATTTTCAAATAATTTAGTTAAGAGGTTGCTAACCATATGTAAAATAATTTCTGTTCAGTCCTGGCCTAAATCCATTAGTCCTAATGCTACATTATTTCAGTGATTTCATATGGCTAGCCTGTCACTAAATGTACAGTAAAATCCACATCTTTTTCTTTCCTTTTCTTTTTTAAAACCCAGGTTTTTTTCTGGCAACACAAGTAACATAAACATTGTCTTGAGGTGCCTAATATCATTTAATGACTGAGACAAATCAGTTAAAATGTTTTACAAGATTCTTCAGCAATACTGAGAACTTCTGATACTATCAGGCTAAAAGAGTCTACTTTATTAGTTTACAGGCTAGAATTTAGCTACCATTTGTATGCTTTTCCAGTTAAGCAGAGTTTAAATTGAACACACCCATTCCACTCTTTTCCTGATTCTCTGAGTTATCTACATCTTCTCCCAGTCCTTAATTTTATACCCAGACACCCATCTGAAAAACTACACCTCATTCATTTATGTCCTTTATTTCTAATACTGACATTGTCAAGTATAACCCTGTGGCTCGCGGAGATCCGACACGAAACACAGCTACATTTCCTTCATGTTAGAGGTGTTTGCTTGGGAATCTTTCGGTTTATTGATGTTTACCTAGCTAGTCGATAAGAATTTTTGTCAAGTAGCTGTGTGTATATGGCAATGACAATGATAGTGTAATTTGCCTCTATTACTTCCTGATACCAGGATTCTGCTGCACTGCCAATTTCATATCTGTTATTATTATTTGTTTGACAGAATCAAAAACATGCCAGGTGCTTTGCAAAACAGAGAACAAGAAAAATCCCTTTCCAGAAGAGATGACAGCCTGAATAGAAATGACATAATGGCAGGAGACAAAGGAAGCAGAAAGGGGAAGCAAAACAAGAGTTATAACCATAAGATCATGAGATTGGTTTGGAGGCACAGTGAACGCTATGAGGCATTTTTTTAAAGCGCATAAGGACTATAGTTGGGATTAGAAAATGGAAATGTAGAAAAGAAGCATGGAAAGGAATGGAGAAGAAGGGAGGAACAGACTGACAACAGGAGGAAGAGTAAACAGAGGTGTATGGGAGAGGCCAGAACACACACCTGACAAACTGAGGATTATGACTAATGCCAAGAATGAAAGACCACATCTGAAGAGCATGATGATTTCAGGAGGATGGTGAAGCAGGACATGGAGATGCTGCTAGGGAGAGAAGATCCAGCAAAGCTGCCCTGGAAGCCTGCCCTGGAAGCTCCTCACACTAACACAACCCTGCTTCCCCATCTTTCTAGCTCCCCTCTTATACACCAAATATGCATATAGAAGAGCAAAGGAGAAGGAGAAGCAGCTTAATAAAACATTTCCAAAGATCCTGCTGGGGAAGACGTTTAAGCTGGGATGATATAGATTTACTCCTACTGATGCTGCTGCTGGCAGCAAGCAGCAGAAAACACCTTGTTAGCCTTGCTCATGCAGACAAATCAATGAGAGTCTTTGCCACTACTTACAAATAGGCCATGCTGAGAAATGCTCAGCAAAATTGTAATACTCCAGCCAATCCCGGACATCTTAAAATGTCCTTGCATTTGAGATCAGAAAGAAGCAGAAATGATAACATTCACAGTGAAATGGAAAAAGGGAAGAAAAATATTTAAACATTTGCTTTCAAACCTGAAAATAGTAATTTTGAGTATTACAGAAAAATAGAAGGGAGATTTTGCTCTTCGAAAAAAATACATTTTATAACTTTTCATGAAAATTTCTGATAAAATTGGGAATTATTTGAAATATGTTGGACTGGTCCTCTTTTTTCCTTCTAGAAAATTGATGTTATTTTTAGGAGGAAACTGGAAAACTTTCAGTCTGTCAGACATTTTAAACTACCCAGAGTTCCAAGGTAAGAATTCTTCAGGAGTACGAAAGCTACAAAGTGGCCAGTCTAATCTCTTCCTCACTTCCTTCTCCTCTGCTTCGATGATCAGATGTGTCTAATGATTAAGTTGCAAAAAGCAAAAGCAGTTTCTATTACTCCCTGAGAAAAGGCATTTTGTCAACTTCTTTAAAGTTATTAACTAGATCTACTTACAGGAAGTCACTTTTTTGTTGCAGACTATGTCTCCATTTAAATCCTCCTCACAGATCTTCCATTTTGCCTGGGAAAGTTTATCAGAAAGCAACTGGAAAGTCTCAGATCTTTCTGTCTCCAGTGAAACTGGTTTTAGACGTAGTTATAGCTTGGCAGATGTATAGTATTTTTTCTTATAAGTTTTAGAGGACAACACTGGATAAATTTTTCTTCTGCTTTAGCGTAACACAGCTTTGCATGAGTCATTCATCTTGAATATACACCAGAGTGATATCAAGTGTTGTGACAACTTATCAATATGATGCCCATTTTTAGTCTCTTCTAGCAGTGGAGTGATTTAAGTATTGTCTGGTGGAGACAACGGTCTCATTTAAAAATATCTTAGTGAGTCTGGATAGGATTCAAATAATTTGTCTAGGTGAGGAGGAGACAATTGAAAGTCATAGCTGAAATATTATTGAAAATCCTTAACTGGTTGGGTTTGTCCAACATCTGCTTGAAGATTTTGGCAAATGGTGGCTTACTGGATTCTCAAATGGCAGCAATAGCCAAGCACATTTTTTTAATTGTCTTCAATTTGAACTTTGCTTAAGTTAATTAAATTCTTGTCACCTCAGGGTACCCTTTTTGCAATGCAGTTTACAGGGCCTACTCTGTCAATGTAGAAACTTAAGCTACTAAAGAACATAGCAGGTGTAGAGAGATAACACAATGCTCAGCAGTGCTTCATGAATCAGGCCCACATCAGTAATTTCTCTCCATCATTATTGAAATAATACTGGATTTAAATCATATAGCCATGGCGTCAACTTAAAAAATCTACCCTGCTTAAAATCCCCTTACAATCAAATGTAGCTCAAAGTTTTATAGCAGTCAAAGTATCATTAAAAAAAAGAGATTACAAAGCAGTGTTGTAGTATCTCTCCATAACATAGAATTTTTTACATATCATTTTTACAGATTTGAAAGAACCCCATTAACTCAGTTGCACACAACTTTTTGCAATAATAGACTCAGCATAAGCAATATTGAAACATAGTTAAAATTTCTACTAATTATATTTAGCCAAGCTCCAGATTTTGCATAATTTTGCCCCTGCTTCTGGCATGATAGCAGATATGGAAGATATGTGTACCGATCTTTTGGCCCCGAGGGAGGATTCTGCTGTGTGACACCTTTCCACTCTCTGCTACCAAAAACAAAAAGCTAATTGCAATTGGGAAAGGTGGCATAACCTCTGAGAACTGCAGTTTGACCTACCTTCTTAGTTCAGACACTGAACTGGATAGTCTGGGAAGGGATTTAATACCAGCTACCTCAGTAGCCATGTGATGTTAAAGGAAAAAGGCTGAAAAACAGAGAGTGTTGTAATGTATCCTGAGAATAAAGGACAGGATGGTTATTTTGCCTATAATTTTATTTATTTGTTTTTAACCTTGCTTATACTTCTCCCACCTATCCTTTCCTATTGTTATCTATCAGCTTTTCCAAGAAGACACTTGGTTGTGCATAAAGTAAGAATAGCTGCACTGACTCAAACGACAAGTCCACGTAGTCCTGTGCACCTAGCAGATGTCCTGCCTTGGTAGGGGTACAGTCTTGTTATAAGGCCTCCACTGTCCCCCTCCCCTACAGATTAGAGACACCTTCAGCTGTTGCCTTCCAGACATCTTCAGGGCTCCATATCCAATATGTACAGTTCAAACGCTTCCTAAATCAGGGGGTGCACTATGTTTAATAGTCTGAATTTGTCCTAGATCCTGTGAATTTACTTCCTCCTTCTGTCTGTCTTTCTCTCTCTGTCTTGCCCTTCTTTCTTCTGAAGTAGAGTGTCCAGGGCTGCATGAACTATTCAACATAAGAGTGTATGATGTATTTATACAGTGATATAGCGATACGATGTATTTATACAGTGATATATATATATATGTTTTCTATTTTGTTTACAGTTTCTTTCTTAATCATCCAAATATCCTGTTTCACATTTTTACTTGATACTGAATGCTTGACTTCATGTTTTCAGAGAGCTGTCTAATATTAATTCATGATTTTTTTCTTCTTAAGCAATAGTTAATTCGTAGTCCCTGCCTGTGTATGTATAGTCAGACTTAATTTTCCCTTGTGCATTTCTTTCTGCTTTATCAAATTGCATCACCACTTTATTGCCAATGGCATTCAAAATTGTGAAATAATTTTGCAGTTCCTTACAGGCAGCTTCTGATTTAACTTTTAAAAATAATTTTGTATCAAAATTTATCATCTGACAGTTCTTAGATATCACATTTCCCTTTACTACTAATAAAAGTACTTTTGCTTAAATACTTTGTTTTAATTCATGCCTCAGTCCAGAAATCATTGCACACACTTCAATGCCTAGTTGCTATAATCCACTTCTGCATTTTTCAGGATGGGGGACGGAGGTCTTCAAGCTATTGCTGTTTATGTTTTATTAATTGGGAACTTTCAAAGTAGAATTTAGACCTGCTCATTGCTTACTGTTTCTGACAGAGTAGTTATACAACATTCAGGGTGACAAACTGCTAAGGGCTAGATCCATAAATTGCATTTAGGAATAGCCTTTAGCCTCTTCGATGTCCCACCTCCTCACAGCAGCTATAAACCCAGATTAGGCACATCCTTCTACACTGAAAGAGGACAGCTGGGTGTTTAGCAACAGCCTCCACCAACACTGGCATATCGAGAACAGTCTGAGTGAACTGGAGAAAGAGCCAGCTGGGGGAAATAAAACAAGTGAATGGTGTACTGATATTGGTACATTTCTGAGCACTGCCTAACTCACTGGTCTACAGTGTGATGTGGGGTGAGACTTTCAGCATCTCTCCCACAGCAGCTGTTCCTCTTGTTTATCCAACTATTCCTGGCAGTGAGCTCTAGCATCAAACTACAGTGCTGAGGTGCCAATCCCTCTCTTTCTCTCTATCCCAGTAAACATGGAACTTTCAGGATTAGCCAACAACTGAGTATACTTAGGGGAACTACCCTGTCAGTGTGAACACCCAAAGATGCCTTTAGCCACCTCTGTTTCAGTGCAGGTCTAAGCTGGGGTCTGTGTCAAAATATGTGAAAGCAGTGAGAATAATTTGAACCCTGAATTAACAAATCTGTCAAATTTGCTTGTGTAAAAAGAAAACATTTCCGTTTGTTCCATATCTTAATTTCACTGAAATGGCATTTTAGTAAATCTCCAAAACCTATTCTCTGTCTACGTAAGGATTAAGGTATGACCCATGTTACCTCATGTGAATACTGAGAGTATGTAACTGTAGACAAGTGAGTAGAACCTATGAGTTATTAGTATTCATAACATACCAGAAATCTGACATAGTGAGGGAAATAAGTGGGTGATATAAGTGGGAGATGACTGACATTTAGTGTTTCTCAAGCTGAATTGCATCTAGGATATTTGAGAGAAGGAATTAAGAGCTTATTTATATTTTTATTTGTTTTTTAGAAACTTCTTCACTTACCTATATTTCAAAAAATGCAGAAATATGTAGTACTGTGTTTATTTTTCTGTAGTTATAAAAGTAACTCTTTCAAAAGCTATAGCTTATATATACTCAGCTGGCCAGTGACAAAAGAGAATAAGCTGTCAGAGGAGATTTGTGATGTTTCTAGAGAAAGTGTTATGAATTTCTATCTATTCCATTATGGTGAAGATGCCTGTAAATCTTTCTCTGAGTTGGTAGAACTTTGGGAACTAATAGGCCAAAAATTAAAAGACTCCATAAACTATCAAATCAAAGTGCCATGCAATGTCTTAAAAATTAATAAACCCTGAAAGACAGCTATCTCAATCTCTGTCATCTATATCTAAGTATATATATTGATGTAGGCTAGTTCCCACATTTTAATTAATTTCTTACTTTCTCAGTTTATTAAACATATATGTTGGCCTAGTCTCTCCACTGCTTCAGCATTTTTTTGTATCGCTGATGTTAACTTTAAAGGGTTCAGCTTTTTAACTGACAGATATTAATTAAGTAACAATGGCGGACAGGAATAAAATAAAAAAGAGTGAACAAAAATCTGGGATTAGAGGAAAATTCATAACAAATCCCAGATCAGCCAGTCTTTCCTGGTGTGTACTGGGCAGGTACAACTCTTTTTCTATACAGTGCTAACATGGCAAAGAAAGTGGATTTTTATGCACTGATGTCAAATAACTGTAAAGCTATTTCTAGGAGATCTAATATACTCAGTAACACAAAGGAAGGAACTGGTAGAAAGGCTGTGGCTTTAAACTTGGTCAAAAAATTCTAAATAATAACTTTCATATTATGAACGTTTTTGCCAGTTCTGCTATCATGTGTTCTCACCAGGTCCTTTAGGAATGCTCACTCCTTGTTCACAGCCCATCTCACCGGCCCTTTCTATCTCTGTTCTCTCTGTGTAAACTGGGACGAAAAACCAGATTTCCACATCCTTTCTCAGTACAGTCTCTAGCCCTTGTTTTACCTTCACTTGGGCTTGTTCTTGCATCATTTCATTGGTTGTTTGCTTCATGTTTATTTAACACTTTTCTGTCTTTTTAGCTGCGTTTTGAATGTAAACTCTATTTATATTAATGAAAGGTGAATTTGGTTCAATCTTTTATTCTAATCCAAAACCCCAGAATTTAGGAAGTAAGAAAAGACTGATTCTTCAGAGAAAAAACCAAGAATCATCTTCTCTAGTTCTGTAAAAGCAAAACATTTCCTGTAACTTAACTTTGCATTAAGGTTTCCAAAAGTCTGGCAATTCAACTTGAAACCACTTATGGAAATCTAACTCTTTTTTTAAAGTGTTTATTTCCAAACCTCTGAAATACAGAAATTCTCAGTTTATTACAAACTGCAGAAATATAAAAAGGATGTCTTTAAAATAAAAGGAACAGCCTATGTTTGTGATTTTTCTTTGTCATTTTGGGCCTTGATTTATTTTATGCTCAGGCTCTCTCTTGCTTATAAATGCCTACACATATGTTTGCACTTTCATAGAACAGAATCATAGAATCGTTCAGGTAGGAAAAGACCTTTAAGATCACCAAGTCCAATCCTTATCCTGACACAGTGAAGTCTACCACCAAACCATGTCCCTGAGCACCACATCTACACGTCTTTTAAATACCTCCAGGGACGGTGACTCAATCATCTCCCTGGGCATCCTGTTCCAATGCTTCACAACCCTTTCAGTGAATTAATTTTTCCTAATATCTGATCTAAACCTCCTCTGATGCAACTTGAGGCCATTTCCTCTCATCCTGTCCTTTGTTACTTGGGAGAAGAGACTGGCACCCACCTCGCTACAACCTCCTTTCAGGTAGTTGTAGAGAGTGATAAGGTCTCATTTGAGCCTCCTTTTCTCCAGGCTACGCAACCCCAGTTGGCTCAGCCATTCCACATAAGACTTCTTCTCTATCCTTCACTAGCCTTCCTAGATTCCTCTGCCCTTCAGGACTGCATCCCAAGGGACTCTGTCAACCAGTTTTCTAAACAGGCCAAAGGCTGCCCACCAGAAGTCCAAGGTAGCAGTTCTGTTCACCCTCCTCCTTACTCCTCTGAAAATCGAAAACTCCACACCACACCACCCACAAGTCCTTCTCCCTTCACAAACAACAAGTCCAATGGGGCATCTTCCCTAGTTGGTTAACTCAGCGGCTGTGTCAGGAAGTTATCTTCCACGCACTCAGGAAACCTCCTGTACTGCTTCTGCTGTATTGTATTTCCAGCAGACATCTGGTAAGTTGAAGTTCCCCATGAGAACAACAGCTAGCAATTGTGAGACTACTCCCAGCTGCTTACAGAATATTTCATCTGTATCTTCATCCTGGTTGAGTGGTCTATAACAGACTCCCACCAGCATATCTGCCTTGTTGGCCTTCCCCCTGATTCTTACCCATAAGCACTCAACCCCATCACCACCATCAGGAAGCTCTAGACAGTCAAAACTCTCCCTAACATACAGGGTTAGCCCACCTTCTCGCCTTTCCTGCCTATCCCTTCTGAAGGGTTTATAGACATCCACTGCAGCACTCCAGTTGTGCGAGTCATCCCACCATGTTTCTGTGATGGCAAGTATGTCATAGTTTTTCTGCTGCACACTGGTTTCCATCTCCTTCTGTTTATTGCCCGTGTTACATGCATAGATGTAGATTAGTAGCCAGGGAAATCTCTACAATTTAACCAGTGGACAGAAATTCTTATCAAAACTGAAATAGCAAGGAAAACAAAATGAGATGGTCAGTTTGGAGGCAGGTTTTCTAATAAATACAAGGAGTTGACTATATGCTTCATTGAATATTTAAGCTAAGTGAAACTTAAAAGAAGATGCGCTGTTGTCAACCATAATTAATATTAATTTGAACGCTAAACCCTGCTTTAGTCCAATGTTGAAACAACTATCTCCAGAATAATAATACCATTTCAAAATTGTATGTCAGTAATTAGGGCCAGCAGAAATTTGTTTAGACAATTGAAGATCTACCATTTTCTTACTGTAAAGTGTTGTATATTGTCAAGAAGTTAAAAAATTAATCTGCAAAAATATATGGAGCACATTCTTTCTGAAAACTTCATGCTATATTCTTTTCTAACATCTGTTGAAAACACAGTTTAAGCATAATTTACAGAAAAAATAGCAAGGATCAAAGCAAAAGAAAAGAGCAGATTCTTGCAGATGAAACAAGTTAAGTATAGAGCTAGTACAACATATTAATATTATCCCTCTCTGCCAAATAAAAATGTAGGAATTGTCACACTTGTCCATTCAATTTAACATTTTGTCTGTACAGTGGTCAACAACTGTACCTCCATCCATTTTAATGGCTGAATAGAAAAAATAAAAAGGATTATTTAGATACTTGTGTCATCATATCCTAATTAACACCAAAGCTGTGCATAAATCTCTAGGTAGATATAGACCAAATTCTTGGACAAAAGCTTAAAAGCTTAAAAGTTTTTGCTATAAGTTTAGTAAAAATTTTCTCTACCTTCTCATGGGTGCATACAGATCTTCAAGCACACATGCACAAATAGATGGACAGGGGCCAGACAAAAGGTCTTATCTCTGTTTCTCTACTCAGGAACTAGAGGCATGTTCAGAATTAAACAACTTTTTAATGAAATCTTTGCCTTTGCATGATATCCAAAACGAAATTGCACAAAAATCTTTGTGTGTATAAAGATGTAAATTTCTGAAGTCCAACAAAAAGAAACACTCAGAGATGTAATCTGCATTCTTGTTTGCCTATCTGTGTGTCCATATTTTGTTTTTATTTTGAGAACATCTTCACTCGTCACTTCCTCACTCCTATGCTTTTAGAGAAGATTAACAGAATCACTGACTAACTACATTCCCCCAAGGGACCCAGGAAAAAAACTATAAATTATAGAAAGTGTACTTGAAAGTAATGAAATAGTCCCTCTGTCACCCTTGAAAATAGGGGGCACTACTTCCCTCACTTCCTTCCCTCCAGGCTGCTTTCATATGAATTTTAAACTGAAGTATTCCCAAAGGAGAAAACAGTGCAGAAGTTCTGAAACTCGTATTTTTCTTTTTCTTTTTTTTTTTTAATCATAATTGCTAGTGGGAATGGATTTGGTAAGGAGAATGTAACCAGGATTAAAAATATCAGGTGCTATTAGGTGACATTAAATATAATGAAATCTCGAGGTCAACTTAATTTCTTGCCTCTCCTTATCTCTCTGACACATGGTACTGTATCTCAGTAGCTGCCACCAACAGCTACCATCAGAACGCCTGGCTAATTAGTAATCAGTCATGTCACTTGGTGTGATCTCATCCAGTCCAACTATTGAACCCAAGTACAACAACAAAAAAAGAAACTGGAAAGTCTTAGCAACTATGTGTTTAGTCCACTTGTTTTCAGCAGCATTTTGTGCCTGCAGTTCAAGTTTTCATTATGCTACACTAATAGGCATGTCTGAATTCGATGGTTTCAGTAGTTATTTATTTAGGAATAGTTTGTAGTACTAAGAAGCATGACATTTAGCTACGAGCCTAACAACCCCATCAAATGCTAAAAGATAAGATTTCTTAACAGTTCAACAGCATTAAGTTAAGGGAAAAGCTTTTTAATAAAATTCCCAATCATATATCCTTTCTCATTGATAACCTTTTCATCATAGAAAGTACCCATCATAGCTGAATGAAACCAGTGATCATCTCATTGCTGGGGTCTGATCCCACCAATATCCTGTCAAAGTCACTATGCTCACCCGCCTGATTAAAATTACACAAAATGTAGGTGCTTTTCTGGATTAGGGTCTAAGGAATGAGTCATTTAAGATCAGCCTTTAATGTAGTAAAAATATTTAGAAAACATTTTAAGAGATGACATATAAATAGAACATTACTATCTTGTCTCTGACTGCTAGACTCAGGACAGCTTCTTATGTGAAAATCCTGCAAATTAAATGATCATTTTGTTCCCAAACTAAGCAGCAGCCTAAAATGGCAATAGTAAAGTGCTAATATCTGCTACCAATAAACAAAAGTAAATCACAGCAGAAAACTCGTTTATGTGCAGTAATCTCCAGAGGATTAGCATTTCAAGGGATCAGATATTGTAAAACTCTTCTTTCCTGATAACAGCTTCTGCTGTGAGGTGACACACCAATAGGCATAAATTATCTAGAGCTGCAGATAAGCAGAAGCCGTTTGGGGGTTCAGAGTGCAATATAAATAGATGCAAAACAGTAGGCGAACCGGTGCTCATCACAAACCTCAAAAGGATTAGCAGTTCAAGCTCTGATTTCCTTGCTGTAGTTAGCTGTGATTTATCATCAGACAGTGACTGAGAGCCTGTCTTATCTGTGATAATTTAATGGCTTAATGGCAGTCCCTTTGTCTGGGGGTCATAATTAAGCTTGTTTGATCAGTTTCCTAACAAGCACCTCGCCTGTATTTTTAGCTATGTCTATATTTTCTCTGAGTGTAGGAGCACTTCTGCTAATTAGTATTAACAATATTATTGTTAACAATTACTGGTAATGATAATAATATCGTAAAAGGTTAGTATTTATCTGGAGGAAAAAAGCAACCCAAAAAAGATGCAAGACTTTGAATTTAAATACATTTAAGGGAGATTTTAACTGCAGTGTCTCAGCAGCTCTTTGGTTTGTTGGCTTCAAATCTAACTCAATTACATAAATGAAAATGAGAAATAATTGCATAAAATAATTTTCAGTAGAATTATTTTCTCTGGTACAAAATTAATATCAATTTGAAAGTAAAGATGACTACTATATTACAGTGCATTTACTGTATCTCTCTGTCATCCTACTAATGAGTTGTTTCTTCCACTGTCATGAGAATTTTCTCAACAAATTATGAACTTCAAGGCCTTTTTATGGCTGTAAGAACTTAGGTGTCATCAAAATGAATCTACTGACACTTCATTCATTAATATAATTATAAGAAGAAGCAGATTTTTTTTTTTAAATGTACTGAATATTAGATACTTGAAAGCAAAACTTTCCAAGACTTTGATTTTTTTTTGTTAATATGATACAGTGACAAGCTAATAGACAACCACACAAAATGCGAGGATTTTTTATTAATTTTTTAAGGAGGACCAAATAAAAAACTAAACAAATTCAGATTGGCATGTTACTTTCTTAATCATTGATGTAATTATCTTAATGAAATACCTAGGAGGCCACAAGGAGAGGTGAATAGGTTACTTAATGATTTTTAGGGAAAAAAATAACTGGCTATAGAAAGTTAGTTAAATCATCTGATCACACATGTATAGACACTGGAGTTATGGGTGTAATATTTGTGTATATAGGTATATAAATCCATGTGTGCATTTATGTGTATTGGCACATCTGTGTACATGTTTATGTGTTATATATTTTATGTTTATGTATACTTTTAGTCATATAAGTAAGTTTATGCATTCACAGATTTATTGAAGTTTGTATTTAGAATAGGTCTGCTTTCTCATTTGAAGAAAAAATTAGTAGTTGTACAGAGAATCTACGCGTATCGCCTAAATTAATTATTTAGATACTATAATAAATGCAGAAAGACAAGGTTCTTTAGAGTGTGAGTCATTCCACTTATCTGAATTGTTTGTTTTAGAATTGGATGCCTTGCTTTTCTTTCTCATGGCTATAGATAAACACCAGGTGAAGTGGCTAAGCTTGTAGATGGCTGAAGGTTAGACAAGATGAATTCCACGCAGATGAATGAAAGAAACAGTAAATTTCAGAATGAGAATTTGCAATATTTTCTTACAAAATTTACCTCCCTTTTCTTTGCAAACGGAAGGACTGTCAGAAAAGAAGTATTATATATTCATGTGTAGATAAATATATTTCCTGCCTCATGTAGAACTAGGGTCATCTGAGATCCTTGAGCATACCAGCCTTTCCCTCTGGATATTATCAAATAATCTACAGTAAGAAGTAGTTGATTAAATAGACAAAGACTTGCAGGCAGCAAAAAAATAAAAAAAAAACCGACAAAAAGTAACACATCTGTTCATTCTCCTGTTCTACTAATGTAATGTTACTGACTTCTGCCGAGTTTTACAGGTGGATCAGAAATGGCTTATGTTGAGCCATTTGGGTCTGGCAAGCAGGAATTTGATTTTAAGCTTGTTATCTGACAAAGAGTACTGCAGAGGAATTTGCTGGGAGTATTACAGAAGACAGTCTCGAATGAGACCACAAAAACCTTGATCCAAATCTTGATGAAATTAATGAGAAACTTTTCATTGACTGTGGTGGGATCAGGGTGCAGGTGGCAGCCATATTGCAGCAGCAGCTGGCAGTTGCCTGGGAAGCTGAAATTATACTAAGATATGAAACAAACGAAATGTGTGAAAGATAGAAATGACAAGGTGTAAGGGAGCTTGCGATATAACACACTGAAATCCTTACCCAGTATCTACAGCTAAGGTCATTGACACTTGGGTGCTGAGCTGACTCTGTGGGGCCCCAATGAGATAAGCCCACACAATCACCAAGGCGTCCGCTTTACACATCTAAATTCTCAGATAACTTTCCAAAACTAACAAGACGGAAACATCTCTTCATTAATATTATTTTTGTTGTTGTCAGTGTGTGACAAGTTGAGTAGATCTTTTTCCACCACTAGAAAAAAATGTTAAGGATACATAAAATAGGGATCTTTGCCCAGTTCGGAGTGAGAACAGAGACAGCATCGTGCAGTCACCACTGTGCTATGTTGTTAGTTGTTCACCACCTAGTGCCAGATACAATATTGCCAAATAAATCTCCAAGAACAAAAACATCATGAACCTTGTGAAATGCTGAAATCTTAGTTTTAAGTTCACCAGAGGGTTCAGTGGATCTTGCTGGTTTCAGTACAGAAAGCAATAAATACCTGAAATACATCTCACTGTTTTAATTTTGGCCATTACTTGCCATTATTTGCAGAACTAATGCACTTTCTAAAAAGAAATCATAGGTATTACAAAACAACTGCTTACGTAACTGAAAACTGAAATAAGTTTTCAGTTGAAATACTGTAGCTTATTGTTTTCTGTCTCTGGGTTCATGGTCAGGATTACAGCTGGATTAAATTTGCCATTTTTATTTTGTGTAGTTTTGCATTAAAATTGTCATTGTCTGGTAACATTTTCAGTCCCATCGTTCTTCCTGTATTTGTAGCTTTAATAACATGATTTTATTGGCTATATGTATATATGAATATAAATATATCGGTATACACATACATAGATATGGATATATAAACCCATAAATTCTCACTTGTTCTTTGATGTACAAACAACTTTCAAGAATCTATTTTCACCAACAAACGGGCATGTTATTACTGGAAAACCGTCCCCAATGTGATTTGAATACTTCCATCACAAAGATAAATTTTGTTCCCACTGGCATGTAAATGATGTTTTCACTAGATTGGATCCAATTATATACCTATAACAAACAATTTCCTTGATATTTAAGGCATTTTTTATTTCATTATGAAAATTTTGCAGAACATGGTCTTCTCATCTGAACTCTTGAATTCTATTTTCAGCTCTTCCACTGTTTTACAATTTTATTATAAAGAAACCCCTTAATCTCTCTGAACTTCAGTTTATGCATTTGAAATAGATGAAGAAACAAGTGTGATTTAATTGATGTTTATAAAGCATTTTGAGACCTTGTAATGAAAAAAAAGAAGTGATAAATATTCTTAAAGGTACACTCTTTTTCTTTGCTCCAGTTTAAGCCAAAAAATTATATGTTATTGCTAAAATTAAGATTACTTGTTCAATTCATAGTCTTTTCACATCCGGAATTGTTCCACATGTTACAGTATGATGTATTTTCGTACTCTAATCACCATTTTCACAAAAATGTAAAATATTGTGGGCATTATATGGTTCTTAAAAAGTGAATATTTTTCATGAAATATTTCCTGTAGTTTCATAATGTTCTTATTAAATTCCCAAATTTGCTGTTCACTGTGCATTGGCAGACTGCCATTTCGGCGAAGCTACTGAAGGTGAAGGGTTCTGGAGCAGAGGCTCGTGCCGAGGGACCCTTTCTCCTGTGGCAAAACCGCAGCGGTTTATTATTGTTTATTGCCCATGCTCGTGGCCACGAGCTGGCGGGGCTCATTGAGAGGGCTTTAAACTAGGTTCGAAGGGGGAAGGGGATATTGCCCAGCTCACTAGGGATGAGCCTAGGCTTGGACTGCCAAGGCCAGAGGTGAGATTGACAGCCCAGCTCAAGTGTGTTTACACCAATGCACGTAGCATGGGCAATAAACAGGAGGAGCTGGAAGCCATTATACAGCCAGACGGCTACGACTTGGTCGCCATCACAGAAACGTGGTGGGACAACTCGCATGACTGGCATGCTGTCATAGATGGCTACAGACTCTTTAGGAAA
>Ga0065711_1038685_pt1 | contig 18515 bp, 7 predicted proteins | sample Hoacrofraction12_FD_59098 | JGI IMG/M metagenome (GOLD analysis project Ga0065711, IMG submission 59098) | Hoatzin crop microbial communities from Cojedes, Venezuela - Epithelial fraction 12 v2 (version 2) | ecosystem: Host-associated > Birds > Digestive system > Esophagus > Crop | place...
AGAAGAGAAGGCTCCGGGGTGACCTTACAGCAGCCTTCCAGTACCTGAAGGGGCCTACAGGAAGGATGGAGAGGGACTTTTCACAAGGGTGTGTAGTGATAGGACAAGGGACAACGGCTCTAAACTAAAAGAGGGCAGATTCAGATTAGATAGAAGGAAGAAATTCTTCACCATGAGGGTGGTGAGGCATGGGAACTGGTTGCTCAGAGAAGCTGTGGCTCCCCCCTTCCTGGCAGTGCTCAAGGCCAGGTTGGATGGAGCTCTGAGCAACCTGGTCTAGTGAAAGATGTCCCTGCTGACGGCAGGGGTGTTGGAACCAGATGACCTTTAAGGTCCCTTTCAACTCTTACCATTCTGTGATTCTATGATTCTATACAGAAGCAAGTCCAGTGGAGGGCCACCAGAATGGTTGAGACTGTATGAAATGCAGAGGGAGGTGTTTTTTGCCTAAGAAAAGAAGACTAATCCATGCTCTCACCTACCTAATGAGTGGCTGCTTATAGAGAAGAAGAAGATGACTCTGCTTAGACATTCACAGTGAAAGGAAGAGAGCCAATGGACATAAGTAGCAGCAAGGGAAGTGACAGCATAGTGAATGCAGTAACATGCCTTAATGGCCCTGACCCGCTTTACTGAGGCCTCCACCCACAAAACCTGCCTGGGGACTTCATTTAAGGTCAGGTCTGGGCCTGAGTTGATTTAGTAGGCATGGTGGTGGTGGGTTGACAGTTAGACTTTATGATCTTTGAGGTCTTTTTCAACCTCAATGATTCTATGATTCAAGCTTTGCCTGAGCTCTGTTGTAGGTACAGTACTGTCTCTTGCTGTCCCAGCTTATTGGTTGGTTCTTCAGGATGGACTCCAGACCTATACTGTAGGTAGATTTGTCTCCTGTCTTGTCTTCTGTTGATGCCAGATGGACCCTGGAAGAATCTCATTATCTTGCTTTGTCTGAAACTGTCAATTGACCAGCCCTGTTCTGCCCACTCTGCTGGTTTACTTTTCCTCGGGGAGTAGGCCCGCTCTTTCTTCTTACAGACAGGAAATTTCAATCAGATGGAAAGAAAAAATTCTCCCCCGTGAGGGTGGTGGGATGATGGAATATCCAAAGCAGCTTGTTGACTCTTCATTCTTGGAGCTCAGCTATGCAAAGCCCTGCACAACCTGATGCTGTTTAGACCTGCCCCTGCCTTGGATGGGAGTTTGGACCATTTGATGTCCAGAGGTCCCTTTCCACCACAGTTGTTCTCTGGCTTTGTGGTTCTCAGAGGAGGAAGAGCTCAGCAACAGAAGAACAAGGCTGTCTTCTTTAATTTAGCATTGTTGCTCCTGTGCTTTATGAATGGTTTGGCTTATAGAATTTGAATCCTGTGTTTCTCCTTCAGTAGACAGATCAAGTTCTGATCAAAGAAAAGAGTTTCACACTTTAGAAGATCTGGGCTTAGGTATTACAGACCAGTGTTGTTACAGATGGAGGCAACATTTCGGGGTGGCAGTGAAAAGGGAAGTGATGGAGCTAGTTTGGTGTATATATACAGACAGCTGAACACAGAAAAAAGTAGGCTGGAAAGCAATACAGTAACATCATTGTGAACCTCAGTAAAAGGTCAAATAATTATCAATTCTACATTCTTTATTGCCCTTAAAAGTACTGTGGGGAACAGTCCTGCACTGGCAGGGACAGACAAGATGACCAAATAGCCAGTGGGTCTTTTCCAGCTTTAATTTCTGTGATTCTGTGACTTCTATTCATCATATGCTTGATAATAAAAAGTCGTGGTTTCCTTTTATATTTGTCTCAGATTTTTCCTTTGTTCCAGTGAGTTAAGAAAAAAAAAAAAAGGTGAGTAAGTGTTGCTATTAAAAAAATGGTGCCAGTAAAATTAAAGCAAGATCCCACTCTGAGTGTTGGGGATAACCCGGAGACGCAGGTGGAGATTCTGGATTTGCTTGGGAGCCAAAAGAAAGACTCAGAGACTGGGCAGATATCTGGAAAAGTCTGTTAGTGCAGCTGTGAGCTGTGGGAAGACAGAGTCTGTAAAGGACAAACAGCTGTTAGAGTCAGACAGGAAAGCCTTGAAAAAAAAAGGGTGAGGGAGGAAGAAAAGAAGTATGATCATGGCTGGGTAAAAGGCCAGAGAAAGAGTTTTGTATCAGAAAAACAGGATCTGAGTGTAGCGTTGTAACATCTCTCTGTAGGATACAAAAGGAAAAGCTGATGAAGTGCAGGGTCCTGCACCTGAGGAGGAATAAACCCATGCACAAGGACAGGCCAGGGGCTGACCAGCTGGAGAGCAACTCTGCTTAGAGGGACCTGGGTGTCTTGGTGGATGACAAGTTGACCATGAGCCACCAGTGTGCCCTGGTTGCCAAGAAGGTCAAAAGTATCCTGGGGTGCATTAAGAAGAGTGTGGCCAGCAGGTCGAGGGAGGTTCTTCTCCCCCTCTACTCTGCCCTAGTGAGGCCCCATCTGGAGTACTGTGTCCAGTTCTGGGCTCCCCAGTTCAAGAAAGATGGGGAGCTACTGGAGAGAGTCCAGTGGAGGGCTACAAAGACGATTAGGGGACTGGAGCATTTCTCTTACGAGGAAAGGCTGAGGGAGCTGGGGTTGTTTAGCCTGAAGAAGGGAAGGCTGCGAGGGGACCTTATAAATGCCTACAAATATCTGAAGGATGGGTGTCAGGAAGATGGGGCCAAACTCTTTTCAGTGGTGTCCAGCAACAAGAAAAGGGCCAGCGGGCACAAACTGAAGCGCAGGAAGTTCCATCTGAACATGACACTATTTACTTTGAGGGTGACGGAGCACTGGAACAGGTTGCCCAGAGATGTTGTGGAGTCTCCTTCTCTGGAGATATTCAAAACCCGCCTGGATGAAGTCCTATGCAGCCTGCTCTAGGTGACCCTGCTTGGGCAGGGGGTTTGGACTAGATGATCCACAGAGGTCCCTGCCAACCCCTAACATTCTGTGTGATTCTGTGGTTCTGTGATTCTGTGGTTCTGTGATTCTGTGATTCTGTCAAAAGTCAGCAGCAGTCTGCTTGATAAGTTCAGAGAAGAAAAGGAAGACACTGGTTTTTATCAAGTTTATCATCAAGATTCCCCCCAAATATCCTGCCATATCATGACTGTCCTGAGAACAGTGCAACAAGAAGAAGAAATATCAAAACTTACCCTGCTACTAAACATCTTTTGGTTGCCTGGGACAGCTGTTCAGGGAGCAACTAGATTTAAGGGGACTGTCTTGTTTCTTATGAGGCCGGCAACACAAACAGTTCATCTGTAAGTCTACATGAAGTTTTCTGGAGCAGCGGTTGTTTTATCATTCTTCTGAGATTGAAAATGTTCTTTTTCTTGAGTAGACTCCACGTCAGCCACAACAGCTAGTGTAAGGACTGGTTGCAACCTCTCAGGACTTGGCATTTGGAAATTATATAAAATGGGTCAAGCCAGCTTGAAAGAGTGGTTTAGCTTTTATTTTTATTCCCTACTGGGAAATGAATGTTAAATATAATCCTCAGATGAATTAGCTGTTCTCTCCCATGTTGCCTTTTTCTAGTGTGAATACTTTTAATCTTAATGCATTCAGTGCTTTGCTTTCAGCAGCAGAGACACTGTTTGTAACTATGATGTGGAGACTGAAGTACCAATTTTTTAAGCTGTAAATGCCAAAAAAGGTGTGATTTCATTTAATAGAAGGATTTTTCTTCTCACAGGAGAAACGAGTACTAGTAAATTTTCCTACACAGAAATTAGTAGAAATTACAGTTTAATGTGGGATAGGTTTTCCCTTTCTTCCCTTTCCCTCACTGGTCTTGTGATTTATTAAGTGTTTTTGGGTACTGAACCAAACTGGGAATTTCAAAGTGTTCAGAATTACTTGAAGTCTTAACTCCCATTGAGTTTCGGTGAGAGCTGCATTCCCATCCTGCTCTATGCCCCCTCTCTTATAAAACAAAGCCTTTAGTTTTGTCCCAGATGAGTGTTCACATTTCCTCAACAGCCTAGAGGCATTGCTCTGCCTTTTGGAATTTATTGTGTAATGCATGGAGCTTGGTGTAAAGGCTCACAATTTCAGTTCTAGAAGACAATATTATTTTTTTTTTTCTGGTTCAGTGGGCCTGGAAGAAGATTAAGGACTAATATCAGGGAAAACACACAGAGCTTTTCAGGCTGTGTGAACAACATTTTTCAAACACAGGCTCTAGCTTGTTTCTGAATTGACCCTTTTCAGGCATTTTGTTATAAGCAGGAGCGTTTACACAGGTGTAGGCATCACGTGAAACTCTGGAGCCCTTCCAAAGTGAGACTCACTCCTACAGGCTGAGCGGTTGCTGGTGGGGTCTGAACTGGGTAAGCATGGCAGTGTGGGGTTGTGTAGCCCGGTGGTGTATCACTGCTGGGATCCAGCGCTGTTCAGTGTATGGACCAACTGTGTGGACCAAAGTGATAGCTACATGCAGGGATGAAAATCGGATTTCACGGGAGATGGTGTATATAAGCACATCAGTGGTGTGACTTTGGCATGCTTAGTGTTGCCTGAGGCCTCCAAAGCTGCCTTCTTGCAGGTGGCATTTAGGGTTTGTCCAGGAAGATTTGTATCTTCAGAGACTGCAGGTTTCTTTTCAGTCAGCATAAACTTCCCAGAAGAGAAGTAAGGCCCTGGTGCCCTCTGCAGCAGATATGACTACACTTGCTTACATTGAGAAACTCAGATGATTCACTGTCTTCCTTCATTCTGGTAAACAAAATGGGGAAAGACCCATTCTCTGCCCCTGAGCACAAAAGGCAGAACAAGGCTGTCATCAGACAACCATGCACTCTTCCTCCACAGAGCAAGATGGCCTCATCCCTACTGCCTGCTGGAACCGGTCCTTGGCTCATAGTGTTTCACAAACCACACTTGAGCCTTGGTTGGGAGACTACTGTTCCTTTTGGCATGATCCCAAACTGTGTTAATGGGCTGGACTTAATGCTAACAGCCATGCAGTATGGACAATTGTGTACTTGTGCTCGGTCCCGTGCCCTAAGGTCATTTTAGGGATACCCACTGGGATTACTGAAGCTACACTTGAGGTAGGATTTTATGCATGAGTTCCATGAATGAATTAAAGATAAAAGAACAGGAAAGAAAATATATTTCTTTCAGAAAAAGTACTGGAATCAATTGTCTTTCAATAAAAAATATACAAAGGGCTACAAATTCCAGAAATAAGTTTAAAATTAGCATAGCACCTGGACCTCACATTAAAAACATTGGAAAACCTTCTGCAAAACTTCATTACCATGCTAAACTCTTGGAAATGGGATATTCTCATAACGGACTACTTCATGTACAGCATTTATCATCACAGTTATTCTGTCTTCATGTATTGAAGGCACATTTTTTGGCTAGATTTTATTTAAGATTTCTAGTATGTGAACTTTTAAAATTCTACAGAAAACTGGAAAAATCCTGAAGTTGTATCTATTTCTAAGGGAAACAGCTTGCAATCACATTTTTTTACAGGATGATTTTTGTATATTTTTGTTGCTGTTTTTGCCTTTTTGGCAAGGTGTTAAGGATAGAACGGTCCTCAATTATGGAAGAGTGAAATCAAGGTTATGAAATGCAAAGGCACATACCATATGTGTGGTTGAAGAAGAAAAATACCTGTGAAAAAACCCATTCTTAGAGTTGTAGAATATATTATGCAAATATTGTGTAGTGGACTTAAAAAATAGGACTCCCATTTGTTTGCTGATATGTTTAACATTTCTTTTATACCATTATTGTTGAGCCAAAACTAAGAAATTGTAGATAAAACTTGCACGTTAGTGCACAGCCAAAAACCACCAAGAATCCTAATAGCACACACAGAGCTTTCTTGCTGGTGGTAGTCCTATGCTTGAATTTATGTTAGTAGAAAACAGTTTGCCTGGGGGTTTATTCCAGTCCCTAGTACAAACTGCCTGAATTCTGAAATTCCAGAAGTAGAACTTTTGAACACTGGATTTGAAATAAGGAAAAGCAAGTTAATTCTTCAAATATAAATGAAATTGAGTGTTGTATACAGTCCACTTTTACAAAGCGGCTGTTTCTGTTGATACAACCAAAACAGTTAGTATGGAGTCTCAACACTTATCAGTGATGTTACAGTGCCGTTCAAAATGGTAATTATTATTTTATTTCCTGTGCTTGGATTTTGTGACCCATGAATAACAGTAAATTTTCCATCTCTTTGGAAACTATTAATTGCATTTCTCTCCCTTTAGCTAGTAAGGCAACACCCTATGATTTATTGTAAATGAAAAGTAGAAGAGTCAGAGGCTCTAAGGATGTAAACCCTCTGGAACAATCTAATTCAATGCAATTGTTATTAGGGTGATTTGGGGTCAGCAGTCTGGCTGGGAAAGAGATGTATTTATTTGTCTCACCTCAAAAATTCCTTATTCTAGTATTTGTAAACCTCCCTGTTATTAAAGACTGATCATAGCTGTAATTCCAACAGACATATTTTACTAATCAGGACTTAGGCACCGTAAAACCAAATAATCTTGTCAATGTTACTGACATGGAACTAGACTCCAGAACCTTTTCTGTCTCAAAATCCACAAGGTGAAAATTTGCATATTTGTCTGCAGTTTTGCTCTGTTTTTTTTCACAGGCTACTGGGTGTGTTTGAAAGGGCATTTGAGTACTAGTTGCAAATGCACCCACAAAACGGGAAGAATCATAGTGAAATCCACGTGGTATTGTGATTATTTGCTGCTGTCTATGGCCACAATGGCTCTATGTACTAATGTCTTTCGAAATATCTTTGTCTGACTAACTTGAGAAACAGCCAAATGAAATTTTGTCTGAGCCCTGAGTTTAGTCACTGTTATGGTCTATATTTATGCCTGTGTTTAGGGAATGTGTTTGAGATAATCCTGATACAAGTCCAGGATTGAACTAGAGGAGAGGATATGGTGCAAACTTGTAATAAAATAATGAATAAAGCACTTCAAAATTCCAAAGACTTTTTTTTCCCCCTTAAGCTATGTTGTTCTTTGTGGGGTTTTTTTTCATATTTACAAAGAGTTTTGTTCCAATCTCCCTTCAAAAGAAAAGATATAAAAGTTTTTATGTATTCTTGCCAAGAAAGCATTTCTGTAATTAAGGGGCCATGTTTTGAAGTGGTAAAAGTCCCATAAAAGGTGTAGGATACAATGCGTTCTGAATTAAGCCTCATATTTGGTTCACAAGCTGTTACCTTTTCTCTCCTTAAAAATAATAATCATCTAAATACTTCCTACAAAAGGACACAGGACTTTGGTTTCTTGTATTGGAAAAAACAGGCTTGCCTCCATGTATTTTTTTCTCCATAACTGACAGAGGAGATAGCTTGAAAGTCCCCAAGACTGACACTTCAGGAGATGACTTGTCAGCTGAGTGTATATCTTCAAGTGTAAACGTGGACTGATCTCCCAGATCAGGGATTTGTGGGGTGTCAGCAAGTTTTTGTCTCTGTGAATGGAGGAAGCGGTACTTACACACTGTGCTCCTGATCTTCAACTGATTTGCTATGCCTTCTGCAGAGTAAAAACTACCCTTTTCTTGCAGCAAATATACTTCTCAATTGGGACATCCAGTACACTAAAACCATCACAGTGGAGATGTTTCTTTCTGAATGAGGAATAAACAGAGACACTTTGATAGGTCTCAAAGTGAAGTTAAATTTTGCAACAGCATAATTATAAAGGAGACACCAGAGATGGGATTTAACTTAGCATAACCTTCTAATCATTTATAGTGAAATCATGGAGTGTTAAGTGTGCCAGCTACACTGTAATGCTCACTATTTATAGCCAAGTTGTTAAGTCTAGCTTGACTTAGGTAATGAAGTGCCATTTATCTCATTAAATTAGTTAACAATGGAGATTATTTTCCAATTCACACTGGCAATAAACACGGCTCAATATTCCTTAGGCAAGTGAAGGGATTCCCTTTTCAAACATCCTGATGTATTAGGAGAATGAAAGGGAGTACATCATCCATAAGCCTTGCTTGCCATTTTCACAGTTTTTGAAATGCAAGAGTTGGTAGAAGTGTTACCAACAAAGAGAATATAGGTCACAAAAGAAGAAGGTGCCATTATTAATTTTGAAAGCTACTTTGATTGGCCATGATGCTCTGTCCACCGTAACATGTACCCAGAGGAATTATACAGCAAAAATCAAAACCCAGAATTCAAAAAGCCATTATTTTCTAAGAAAAGAGAGCTACTTTTAGAAAGTAGCATCTATCTTTTATAATTATGTATTAGGAGTATTTAGTAGTTAGTTTTTATGCCTTAATTGTTATTTTCTGGGTAAGATGTCACAGCTGTGGGGATGACTAAGCATTCGATTTCAGTGCAAATGCAGGCCAAATATGGAAGGAACTGAGAGTAACAGTGCAGCAAGACTGATGGAAGAGAGATGAAGGAAAAATTTAGCAACACCATGGTTTAGAATGATTACAAGTGTACCATAAAACACTTAATTTTCACAAATGCCTAGTATGATTAAACAGTTTGACTGAAGAACTGGGAAGTAGTAATGAGAAAGTTACAAGTCTGTACAGGAACTCTGTTTTGAGAGGAAGAAGTATGTATCTGAAGAGGGCTTTCAAAGACTATTTTTATGTCTAACAGTAGTACACAATTTAGATGCCAGTCAAAACCTTTGGCTGTAGAATATCAAGGCAAATCGCTCCCTCCTGGGGAGAAACCCAAGAGAGGGAAATGGTGGAATAGGAAAATGTCAGGAGGCTTCTTTCTAGATTCCTGTAAATAATTTTCTCTATGGTCTATTTTGAAGAACTACATATTTGCTGATGCTAAGGCTACTTTTCCCTTCAGTTATATGAGTTCCCAGTATTCCTGGGCAGAGTGTCCATCTCACTTCTCGAAGGGCTGGATCTTCATGGGTAAATTCATTTTTTCACTCCGGCATTGAGACCCTGTGCCAGCTGGCTCTTGCCAAGGGACAAATGTGAATATCTAAGTCTTGCCTGAGGCTGTCTCAATTACTAAAGAGTATGGGCGGATGCTCTGTCTATTGTTTTCCAAGGGCTACCCATTGCAGGGCTTGTGGTCTCCCTCTCGTGTGGAATGAAGGGATGATTTTCCTATAATTTCCTGTTGTACATGGAAGCAAGCGAGGCAATCAGTGGTATAGACTGGATGACTTCTTGCGTTCTTTTTCAGACCTATTTTTCTATGATTCCAATGTCACAAAAACATGGGTGGGAAGCATCAAAGGCAGCAGGGATGTAAGGAGTTCTGGGCCTTGAAAAGTATTTAGGTACACATTAGTGAAAGCTTTGTATTGGCAATGCTGCAAGGATTCTTTGTTGTAGGAAACTAAAGAGCTGCTGGAAGTTCTGTCAGGAGAACTGAATAATCGTCACGAATTCAGATTCCACAAAGTGATACACATATGCAAGAACATAGTTTGATGGTTCAACAGAGCAGAGTTGAAAATGCTAAACATGTTTGCCTTCTATAGATGTGACTCTGTCAGGTGGAGAGCATTTTGAAACCAAGTATTGGACACTGCTAACCCCCAGAGCTAAGTTGACACAACACTTAGCGGGTTCATGCCCCAGAGTAGTGCAGAATAATAAGGAGGAGAATGAAACCACATAGAGGAACCTCAAAATGACCTCCAAAAAAGAATTGCTTTTTCTCTGAAACTATATCTTACTCCTGCAGTTTATTCCAACTTTATGTTATTTTGCTCTAGGCTTTTATTACACGGTGCATTTACTTGTGGCTATTGTGTGATCACATTCTCTTAGTTTTCTCTACGTTTACGTTTATATCTCACTCTCGCCATCTGCTATGGATCATTAATCCCTTTGGGCAAGACCATATTTGTGGTCAGTAGCTTCTCTTTGCTGGTCTTTTCTCCCGATCCACTTGTGAGCTTCAGCTAATCATGACAAAAACCTAAAACTGATATTTCCTCCGGGAATATGTGAAAAAGCAAATATGAGGTCTGTTGCTTCATGTGTCAACTGTATATAGACTAGTCTACAAAACCTCTTGGACAGAAGAGGTAAAATTATGTTACGATCAGTGAGCATTTAATTGAGTACCCTATTTTTAGGTTCTGGAAATGCTTGATTTTTCTAGAAAAATGAAAAAATTGAAGAACAGTATTCCAGCACCAAACATTTACGAACCATTGACCTACTTTTCTATCTTTAGAAGTAAGTTGAATAATGGCAATTTAGATGTGGAGAGCAACAAAGATTTTTGATGGGAGTCAAGTGCCTAAAACACCCATGTAATTTGCTTCCATCAGTAAAGTATGTGAGTAAATCTGGGCAGAACATATAAAAATTACTAGGTTGAGCCAAAACTTTGGGTTCAAAGAGTTAAAATTAAATCATTCTGAAACTAAAACCAGAGTAAATTTTACAGTTACTTACCCCATCTCTTCAGAAAGGAAGAAACCCAGAAAGTCAGCTCTCCCATACATGAATAGTCCATAACTGTATTTCACTGTTTGAATCCTCATCCACCAGAGAAGAAATGATGCAAAATGTGCAAATGATGCCATGTGGTGTATGTGTTCCCTAAAATTTCCACGAGAAGCAGTAGATTTAGTTTCATCACAGGAGGGTCTATGTCTCAGAGCAAAGGTCACAGTCCCACACATTCCCTGTGTTTGAGGATGCAGAATTAACGTAATACTTCCTGGCTTTTACCAGTCTGTGCCACGAACATTTATGTAATATTTAAATTGCCAGTTATAGTCTTAAAAGAAAAATTATGGCTTTTAGTGTTTTTTTAAAAGAAAAGAGTATTAACTGAATACTGTTAGCTGCTATAAAAGACTTAATGATTCCCTGAGTCACTGAAATTTTGGGCTTTTTGTTTTTACAGGAGGGATATATCTCGTTTCCCTCTCTCTGCATCTAGCCATGATTAAAATTAATGTATCTTTATTAATTCAACCTTTCCTGGAACACATTTCAAAATACAGCCACTGAATATTCAGTCATGATTTTGTAGGAACAATCACTTGTGTTTGCAGAGGATGCATGACATATTTAAACGAGACACATTGGATCCAATCTTCTGCATGATTTTTGTGACTTCAGAGGGGCTACCCTAATTTACACTGCCTCCACAACTGATCGTTCACAGCCTGCATGCTTTCCGCGTGTGGAACCCCACAAGTTCATTGAGAGATTTACATATATGTAACACCCTTTGCAAACACAGAGGATTGACTATCAGCTATTATAAATTGGTATAGCTGCAAGGGCATTATACCTATGCACATTTTTAAAAAATCTGGTGCAGTAGGTTTTGTGACTTTGAATGAAAGGATGAAATTGCTGTAATAAGTTTAAACACTCTTTTGAATGTGTGGTTGTCTTTATCGTTCATTTTTATTTCCATTGCCTCTGTTGCCATTGGGTGCCTTTGACATCAAAATAAGAGGATAAAAGAAAACAGCAGTTTAGCACACATTGAAATGGAAAATACGAAAAGGCTTAATAAATACACTGTCTGTGTAACTGACAACATCTGGAATAGCTTTGCAGCCAAGTGCCTTGAAACCACCTCTTAAATACAGTCCTCAGTAATCAAACCTAACTACACGCTAATTCAGAAAGCTCTAAGATGTTGCATTGAAAACATATTTTGTAAGACCTCTCTCTCCTTCATCAGCTGAAGGTACTGTTGCCATTTACTTTTGCTGCATATTTAAGACTTTCCATCAGTCTGCCAGATGACTTACTGCTGTTAACAGTACAAAATAATGGTAGATAGCTAGCCAAATCAATGCGCTGTATTTCTGGAAGTCTGTCAATCATTCCTTAAAATATACATATAATTTGTGAAATTCTTTATAGGTTTATTAAGAGTGTTTTCAATTCTTTAAAATTTAAAATGGAGACTTTTTTACCTTTGAAAGAAAAATATCACCGAAACAAAAGCAGTCCTCTGAAGAAATTATTCTAATTGTGTTGAGCAAGAAATTTGGGTTGTTCGCTGTTTCCAGAGAATTATCAAATGTGGAAAGGACTGATGATGAAGACAACAGAGGTCTGGCCAGCCTTGGGTCAGTATCTGTAAATCCTGCCCAGTGTACCCAATTTGACCTATACTTTAGCCTGCTCTTGAGTGATACTTCACCAGGCAGAATGGGCACAGCCTTTGGGACCATGTCTTTGCACGCATTGCATTCTGTGAGGAAACATAAGCATGTAACTCTCCCACAGGCCTTCATGGCCTAGTTCAACATTTCAGTGGTACCTAAAGAGAGCCACATACATCAATTGCATGATTTGGGTCAGTAGTTCACATTAATTTCAACTGGCAGCCAGTTTCTGGGAGAGGAGACCTAGAGATAAAGAAAAAGCCATCTGAAGAAGAGACTGGACTAATGGAAGGGCCGATGGAATATATGACCAAGGCCAAAATGAAGGAAAAATAGTAACTGAAAGAAAAAAATTCTCATAAATAACAAATATTTCAACGTGAGTTATTTTAAGAGTCAATTAAGGATTGATTCAGTTACCCTCACGCTATCTGAGATTCCCTGCAGTATCTCAGACATCCAAACGGCACTGGCCGATATGACATAGGACCCATCGGAGAGACACACCCTTTTCCAGGTGAAACTAGAGACCAGGTGGGATAGAGTGGGCATCTCAAAAGACTGCAGATACTTGAGAATGAGATATATTATTTATCTTTTAGCCTGAAATGGACGCAGGAAAATAAGAGCATGTGTCTTTGAGATGGCTTGCACGCTAAAGGCTATAAGAGGCCTTTACGCGATACCATCCTCATTTCCTAAACTCTGTTGTCAAAGTAGTTTTTAGGTAAAAGTGGTGCCACTGTAGTTATGGAATAACAAAAAGCACTCAGTGTAGCAAGAGAGTTACAGGTATGGTGGCATTTGGATATGCTATGCAAGTGTATTGCAAAACAGTATGTTGTATTAACTGTGGCAGTAATACGACTTACATGAGCAGCTGGCAGTACAGTGTCTAGCAAGGATCCTAGTGTGAAAATCAAGGTGCTTTGGGAAAATACTGAGGCTTGCGATATTTCTTGTTTAGCCACTTCAGAAGCAAACAATATCAATTCAGGCAGCTTTTGTGGCAAGATGGTGTAACTGCGAGGCCTCAGGGTCTTTAAGAAGGTAAGAAAACAAGAAGCACTTCCTTCTCTCAGTAGCAGTCTGAACTACGACCACTGGAAACCACAGAAGCTTTACCTCTTTCTGGTTTTCTTTTTACGTATTTCACAATTTCTTGTGTTACTGGCAGCTGTTTATTGCATTTGGCTCACTGGTCTTTCATCACCCTATGTTCGTTTGGCCATTACTGCTTTAACTCATAGCTTTCATGGGAAGTCTGGAGGACTTCCTGCACTTAGCCCTCTTGAGGCTCTTATGCTTTTTCTTCTTGGCTTGTGAGGTAGAGTCATCCATGTAGCCTGTTTGGTGGACTCATTTTTCTAGTGACTGTCAAGGGTGCATGTCTCTGATTTCTTCTCTTCTAGCTGAGAGAAGGGAGAAGAGGAAAGGACAGCACAAAGAGTAATAAATACTTACATAGTTGAGACAAACAGGGTCTGTCCTGTAACATGCCTGGTACCTCAGGCTCCTGTTCACCTCCCTGAGGCACATCTCAAGGAATACTTGCTGCTGCTGCTGTTGGCTCACCAGGAGAGGGGCTTCTGCATTCTGACAATAAACACATGTGCAAAGTTAAGGAAAAAGGAAAATACCTACGTCAGACCTTCTTCATAATTTCTTTCCTGACAGACGAAGAAGCTTAACTTGGCTGCACTGGGCCTGTATTTTTGCAGATATTCTTTCTTTCGGATGAGTAGACCGTGCTGTATATACAGAAATACAGTCGCTGTTCTTCAGCCCCCTCTAAATATGTAGTACAGTAACAATCAACTGGTCAAAGTAGTCAGGTATTTATCAGTGGTGGACTTGCTGTTTTTAATTTCTTCTCTTTGCCAAAAACCTAAGTTAAGCTATCCTGTTATTAGACAGTCATTTAGTAATGCACTCCTATGGGTGAGGGTATTAAACATACCCACTCAGTCAGAATGATTTTTAAAATAAACCCTCATAGCTGTGAAGACTGTCGCACATATAAGTCAGCTAATCTGACATGGAGTTGAATGGAAAATGCATCTGCATTGTTGTTTCTGTCATAAAACACTGCCTTAGTTTTCCCCCCTGCCTTATACTGACAATTTACATTTTGAATACCATTTCCTTAGAGATTTGATTGTCTTTATTAGAGAACAGCCTGCATCTCTCTGTCCTTAATAACAGAGCATATTGGTACAGAAAGAAACAAAACACTCTGTTCCTCATGAAAACGAACCATTTAGGAGAATGGGAATAAAGACATTGCATTCAATTTTTTCCTGAAAATGCCATAACCACCTTCTTCTGATTGATTCTTTTGAGGTGCTGACCCCCTGCTATGACTCAAAATTGAAGAAGCTCAGATCTCATGGGGACTGGTTTCTCATTTGGTTTTAGACACAGAAGTATTGTGCCCTTTTTGTTCTCTGTAGTGTAGTAGATTATGAAACAAATGAGGGAGAAAACACTCTGGAAAAAGAAATCCTCTTTTTATTTCACCATGTAATTACGAAAATAGGGGAAGCTTTTCAAGGTTCTATTTTATAAACAAAAGACATGCCAAATTGCCTAGATCCGACAAAAGTTTACTCAAGTAAGGACATCATTTACAAATCGTTTTCACAAGATTTTTGCTAGACATGCAAAAACAAAAGCCTCCTCTTTTTTTTTATTTAAAGATGTATTCATAAGTGATCTCTTCTTCCGGAAAAGAGTAGATCAGACAGAAATAGTGACTTACCGTCGTTGCTTGCAAGTGGCACTACACTCCTCAGTAACTTGTTAACCAGGCATTTTCAGAAAAAAATGAACTCTACATTAAGATTCCCAACTCCATAAATGGTTCATTTTCACAATGAACATAAATTTTTCATTTCTTTCTGTAACAGCAATGACTTAGAAAATAATACATATCTAAAAACACCACATTAGAATAACCATATTAACATTGCAAGTCAAGAACTTATAGATTATGAAGTCCAAAAATTAAAAGTTCCCTGTGCCACCTTAATTCAGTCTCCTTACGAGTGTGCATTATGATAAATTAAGTAACTGCTTACTCTTCTTAGCACAGGATCTGTGCTGCATGGGCTTTTGACCAGCCAGTCTCAGTATCACATCTTGCCTCACTCCTCGCCTCAGCGCTGTTTAATCAAAATTCTTGGAAATCTTGTTCTCGGAATTGACTGAAGTGCCTTAGCCGACACTTTCCCCAGAAAGGGTCTCTGAGGTATACACAGCAGGGAATGCTTCAAATGTGCAAATGGTTTAAACTTTGCAAAGCTATAAGCAGTTGGGAATGTGTTCTTATACGGTGATGAATATTAAACTACAGAAAGCACAAACTAGTTCTACTTTCACTTAACATATGAGGTCCTGTGTAGAAGGTAGGGTGTCTGGGGCCCAGCAAAAGATAAGATGTTAACATGATCCATGTTCACAGTTACAACATGAACAGTGAAACATGGTCTGGGGTTTTCTTTCAAGTAATTGCTGGCAAACTCCCATTGTAATAACCGGCATTCCATATCTATTCTTCGATTACAGACTCAGAAAAAGGGAAAATGGTTAAATTGCTTGAAATATTGAGTAAAAGTTGCAGGTAAACATTATCCCTCTTCCTTTAAGCTGAAGGGAGTTTTTATAGGGAAATTCCCTTCTTTGACTGTCTTTTAGATTATATTAAAACCAGCAGTAGTTCTTCTGGGATAAAAACAGAAGGTAGTGGATCTGTTTTGGAGTTCCTAGATTTTCTGTTGCTACTCAGTCTGATCCTGTTTCCTGAAGGACAAAAAGAAGACAAATGTTCAAAGAAGAGGTCAGGAAAGAGAAACAAGGCAGAAAATACAGCTTCTGCCTGAGATGTTAACTCAAACATTCATGAGTGGAGGACCTCAAGCACAGCGTATATTCCAATCAGTCAGCTAGAGATGTGGAAAAGTTATTCCAGCATTGATTGAGGTACTTGCGTTCAGCTGCCTTTTATTGGTTTTACATCACTGTTACAAAAGATGCAAAGTTTATGAGAGAAGGAGAGGGAAAAAGAGCAAGAAAGGAGGTACTGAATAGAAAAGCCCCCTTTCTCCCCTCCCCCCGACCTCTCTTTCTGCTTCAAATCCCAGATGGTTGAGAGGAGGACCATCAGTTTTTTGCTGGAGGTGCAGTTCATATGATCGGATTGGCTCCTTCAGCCTGCCCTGAGCTGGGGGTTTCACAGTGAAGTCCTTCACCCCCCATCATATGGGAGAGCAAGGCTTCATTGATTTCAGCTATAAACATTTCCTCTACATCTCAAGACTTTCAGCTTGTGGCAACCTGTGGCTTCACTGCAAACCTTGAAATGCCGTTACTGGAACTAAGCATCAACTCAGCTCTGTTTTTTGTTGTTTTTCAGTAACCTTTCTTGAATTTATTGTTTTGTAGTGCAAAGTATACAGGCACCATAGAAGGCAGGCATGCAAAAGTTAAAAGAGGAATAGGACAAAATGAATAGTTTGTTGTTTATCTTAGTCTTGCACAACAGTCAACAGATCAAATAAAGCCATTCTTCACTCAAGTCTCAAGCTTGTTCATGAAATTCTTAGTAAGATTAGGGAACAGAGTATAAAGTTGACATTATAAAAGGATGGCAAATGTTAATGGCAATTCCATTCCCAGTACTTGAAAATATATTGTTCTTTTTCTCACTGTTATTCTACCAGTTATCTTACAAGTCTTATTCCTCAGGGAGTTGTGCTTGAAAGATTTGCAGCTCTGAGTAAACTCTGGATGGGAACATATTCAGACTTCCTGGCATTAATCAGAGAAGTCTCCAGATCCATGGCAGCATTTAAAGCTTTGTCACTGTAATTTTTCACTTCTTTTTTTTTCCTATCAATCCTGCTTTTGCAACTGCCTTTCTTTGATTTGATCATTTGATGCAGTCAGAGGTTGTTTGGAATATTTTTGTTCCGTAGGCTTACGTGATTACATATTTTTCTGATACACTGTCAGGTTGATGTAGTATGTGCTCCTTTTGTCTTGGCATAGACCTCACATCATAGACAGACAAAGTTGAACTGACATATTGGGACTGCTGTGTACACTATCCCAGGTTTCTCTAGTCTTGAATAGTTCTGCTAGATTTAGTCTGAGTAATTAAGACTGGGGCTCCACTGCATCAAACATGGTGTTGTATTTGACTGTGAGACAGTCCTTGCTATGACTAGCTTCCAAACCAAGTTGTTAAGACAGGAGAAAAGGATATGTAATACAGGCACAGAATATAACCAAGGGTATTCAACTGTTATAGATGTGTCTATGAATGCATTTTTTTTTCTTTTTATTTTGGGTAGGAAAGCACTGATGTAACCTGTTTACTTAGTTACACTGTTTCTGTAATGTGGATATTTTTAGCCTGGTTTCTGCGGTAAGTCTGGCAGTCTATTACTGAAATGTAAGGAACTGTGGTAGAAAATAATGTGCTCCATTAAAATATTATTTGATACCTTTGATAACTAACATTGACATGTATTTTAATAATTGCTTTTTATAACTTCTACTGTTTAGCTTTTATCTTTTAGTCATATTCCAGCATTCATAGAATCACAGAATGCTTTGGGTTGGAAGGGACCTTTAGAGGCCATCTATCCTAACCACCCTGCAGTGAGCAGGGACATCTTCCACTAGATCAGGTTGTTCAGAGCGTCATCCAATCTGGCCTTGAAATTTTCTAGGGATGGGGCATCTACCACCTCTCTGGGCAATCTGTTCCAGTGTTTCACCACCCTCATGGTAAAAAATTTCTTCCTTATATCCAGTCTAAATATTCATTACCTTAGTTTAAAGCCATTACTCCTTGTCCTATTTCAAGAGGCCTTGCTAAAAATATTTTCCCCATCTTTCCTACAGGCCCCCTTCAGATAATGAAAAGCTGCAAAAAAGGTGTCCCGAGAGCCTTCTCTTCCCCAGGCTGAACAGCCCCAACTGTCGTAGCCTTTCCTCATAGGAGAGGTGCGCTAGCCCTCTCATCATTTTTGGGGCTCTCCTCTTGACCCGCTCCAACAGGTCCATGTCGGACATTTCAGTGAAGCCATTCAGCAGGGGCATTTCAGCGAAGCCACTGAGGCGAAAGGCTCCGGAGTGGACAACCGCGCCGTGGGACCCTCTCCCACAGCGGCAGTATCATGCAGTCAAAAGCGCAGGGAGGGAGAAGGCACCCCAGCCCCCCCTCCCCCTCAGAGCAGGCAGGACTCAGCTGCTAACGAGCGGGCAGCTCTGACTCAGCGGGGGCGGAGCCAGCGGTGACAGAGGTGTGACCCTCCTGAGTACAAGAGCAAACCCTAGAGAGCGCGAGTGACCAGGAGCACGGCGAACAGGGCGGGCAAACAGGG
>Ga0065711_1006026_pt1 | contig 18512 bp, 13 predicted proteins | sample Hoacrofraction12_FD_59098 | JGI IMG/M metagenome (GOLD analysis project Ga0065711, IMG submission 59098) | Hoatzin crop microbial communities from Cojedes, Venezuela - Epithelial fraction 12 v2 (version 2) | ecosystem: Host-associated > Birds > Digestive system > Esophagus > Crop | place...
GGTCAAAAACTAAAGGTCTGAAATTACTTTTTTTTTTTTTTTTGATTAACAAATACCACTGAGAGTTTCTTTTTTTTTTTAAATCTACACTATAAGTGTGATTTCTTGCCAGTGCAAGGATGGCCAGAGGAGATTGAGTTAAGTTTAGTTTGGACTTGAGCAGTCAGTGCCACTGTGGGAAAACACTGGTCCAAACCTGATCTTTGCCACTGAAATCAGGTGCAGTCATCAACCAAATTGGAGCAAACAATACAAAACATCTCTGAGTTTTGGATACAGGCAAATTCAAATCCAAACATCAAGCTCCTGCAACGAAGGAAAAGAAAACACTGCAACAACCATTCCCCGCACTCCTTTCAACTGAAATGCTTGGGGTAAACTAATCTTTGGACCAAAATCTACAAATTCAGCTTTGCATCTTATGTCAGCTGTGAGATCAGGACTTCAAATTCTCTCTGTCGTAAGCAAATGAATCCTGTGGCTTTGGATGTTGTGTCACTCAGTCAGGCTGACTACTGAGAAGCACGACATCAGCAGCAGAAGCAAAATAGACATAGCAGAGCCACTGAACACTTCGCCATATTTGGTGCATCTTCATCATTTTTTCTTCCTTCCTCAGCCATCCTCCCCTAACAGCCCAGGAAAAACAGACAGCTATTTAGGTGCCCCACCGTTATCACTGAGATGCAATCTCTGCTAAACAAACTATTTCCAGTGCATTGCCAAGAAAACCCTGGGCTGACCTTTGACTTCGTCATCTGAAATATGACCATAAAAATAATGAGCCTGTAAACTGCTTTTGGCAATTATGCCGCTGCTGGAATGAAAGGACGTTGTCATTAGCATGCAGCTTATGAACCCCAGCTTGCTGGTCCTGGCAGACCGCCAGCCTGGGAAACCGAGCTGGCCTTAAAGCTGACACAGGTTCAATGGGATAATTAGGCAGCCTTTTTGTTCGAGTTTGTTGATATAAATGTGGTAGAGATTAGCCTTTCCCCCTCAGCTCTGGGTAATGGTCAGGACTAACAGGTGTCAGGCTAATGGTGGTGCGGGAAATTAATACTTGGTTTCCTGGTACCTTCCTTTGTTGTTTTTCCCCGCAGAGGAATTCCTCCAAATCTTCCAGCACTTTGAGAGCGCCTTCCTTCCCTCCCTCCCTCCTTCACCCTTCTTATTTAACTTTACCCAAAACATTTTATCAAGAAGAGCACGCTGTCGAGTTGCATACAAAAATGCTAGGAAGTGCCAACTGGAAAATAAATTACTGCCAATCAAATTGGTCAATCAGTCTTTCATTTATTAGACTCAGGAATAAAACTTAAATTTCAAAATAGCAATAGGCTAGATCTTTTTTTTAAGCTAGGGGGAAATCTCCAGGGAAATGAGCCAAAGCAGAACAAAGGACACCCAGAACATCGCACAGCTCTGAACAAACTACAGTACCACTTATAAAAGTGTTTAGGTCACTTAAACATCTGGTTATCTTAAGCAACTTGGGATAGGGTTCTTGGCACTCGGGAGGACTTAAAAATGTCAGATCAGCTAACAGCTCTCTACAAGTCCTCAAAGCGGAGTCTATCTGTGCTTAATGTCAAAGTAAGTGAGCCGGCAAGAGAAATCATAGGCGTGCCTTTATGTGCGCTGTATCTAGCTGACAGCCCATGCAGAAAGCAAACTTTCATACTCTTTTTACTCGTACTTGCCACCTTTTATCCTCAAGATTGCCAAAGCACTGTAAAAGGAAGGGTAGGCCCCATACTAATATCACCTCATCCATCCCCAAAATGCAGCTACTTCTGGGGAGGGATCTGCTTAACAGTACATCAAATGTATGTGGCTGCTTAGCCGGGACAGGAAATACCCATACAAAAGGATGTTTTTCTGGTAACAGCTTATGCCACATAAGCTTTCTGCCACAACTTATGCAGGACATGGTGGTAGGTAGCCTTTAAAATAAAATAAAAAGCAGCAGGGCAGCTGAAACACCCATTCTGCTACGGCGTGCCACCACTGCAAAGGAGCAGGGGCAGCCCCCACCTCCCTGCAGAGCCTCCAAGGCTGCAGCACCATCTGCTGAGCCTTATGGTGGCCTCAGCAATCGCACAGGCTTTCGCTCCCCTTCTTTCCCTCTGCTTTCTCTTCTTCCCCATCTTCCTCCAAGACCTTCAGCCCTCGTCCTCCCAGTCTCCCACCCTGTCTTCTGGCTCCACACTCTGCACCCACTTTCTGGGATGCTCAGGCCACTTTGTTTCCTCTTTCCTTTCTCATTGCACCAATTTGATTCTCTCCTGACCCATGCTGTGCCTTGTCATCACCACATTTCAAAGAGTAACCAGCCCACTTGTCACCTCCTAGGCACAGAGGTCCTGTTCCTTTTTTTCCTGCTCCCCACAGAGCAGCTGAGATCAGGATACGGCTACTCTAGAGACCTCCTCTGCATTCATCCCTTGCTTTCACACCAGCAAAGCATGGCAAAGGTGCTGCAGGGACACCTTCTCTCCCAGCCCTTCACATAGCAGGTCACCTTCCCAACGCCGCGGGTCCCTCTGATTTACCACAGCAGCAGAAGTGCACTTTTAAGCTGGGAAGGATGGGGGTTGCTTCAGTCCGGCATCAGTCCTGCCTGCCTGCAGCGGAGAGAGAAAGTGCCCATCCTTTACAAAGCCTCTTGACATTACAGAGAGGGTTCAAACAGTCACCAGAACGATGCTGTATATCTCCCCTGTCACAGTAAAGGCACTTCATGCAAACCTACTGGACCTAACTTGGGCTGCTAATGCAGCAGTGGAGATATGGGGCTTGGCGCAGGCCATGTATTTCCCAGCTTTGCAGGCCCATATGCAGTGTATCATGGGCTATGCCCTGCCCAGACCACCAGGCTGAGAGTCTGACACGGCCGTATCCATCTGCAACGCAGTCACAGCAATTTAAACCTACCTTTACCGTGAGAACCCGAAAGAAGTCTATATATGGGGCACAGGAAAGAAGCAGCTAAGAGGTAACTTGCTGCCTTGCCCCCAAGCTCCTCTGTGAAGAAAGGGGAGCTAATTACAGAAGTCCCTCCTTCGGCAGTTGAAAGTGGAAGATCCAGTGGTTGGAATTTGGGAGTCAGCAAATGTTTCAATGAGAGGTAAACTGTAAGCTTATAACAGTGCAAATAAGTCACTTGGAATGGATGACTACGGGCTGGGGTAAATTCTTCATTTGCTGGAGTCTCTAACTGAAGAGCAAATGTATTCTGAGGAGATATGCCCTAGTTTGGAAACAATTTGTTGGGCTAAAAGCCAGAATAACTGAACTAAAACTATGGCTTTTGTAGCAAAATAGGTCAGAATAGATAACTGAAAGGGTTTACTGCAGTCTGAAAGTCCATTAATCTATCTATTCTCAAAAACAGCAATGAAAACATATTGTGTCTACAAAATTCTGCTGCTTGCAAGAGGTATATCTGAGTTTGCGTACCATAGCAATATTTGAGCTACCTCAGCTTTGGGTGGGTGTTGCTCATCCACCTGAATATGAGCAATAAAAAAAAAAAAGGCAGCAACAATTAACCTCCCTTGCCAAAGATGTCGAAATAGAGGCAGCACTCCTTTCACAGAGATTATAACACACCCTTTCCTTAGTTTTTCTTGTTATCAATGGCCCAATAATTAATTTGCCACAAAAGTCAAAGGGAGCAGAGTGTTACTCTGTCCTAGCAAAGACTGACGCCAAGAGAAGATGAGGCAGCCTGCCTTAGAAGGGTAAAACCACCAAAAAACCCCAAACACATCGAGAGAAGCAACATTCATTCCATCAGCAATGTTGATTAAACTAAAACCCCTGCTTGTGGGGTGGTTCAAAATTTTCAAGGCACAGACCTAGTTTATCGGCTAAGAGGAAAGAAATGTCAAGACTTCTATACGATAGACGTCTCCTTCAGATTAGTGCCTGTGGTCAAAGTAGCGCTCCAGAGTCCAGAGTGACTGCTTTAATGCCCTGGTTGGTCAAAACTATTCCTGGTTTTGTCTTGGGAAGGAGTGAGTAGGGCTGCAACAGCTTTGCTTTGGTGGGGAGGCACCAGAGCAGTTCTGCTTCATAGTCAGCAGTGTTTGTGTGGAGACAATGCAGTGAAATGGCTGCCCAGTCACATTTGGAGTTAAGATGTGTTGTCAAATGCTTTTTTAAAAAATCTGTGTCAACTAGCCAGTATTTATTTGTGTGGCAGTAGCGTTCAGAGGGTGACCTGAGCGTGAACCAGCACTGAGGCAGGACCTGAAGCATCCCAGACCCTCTGCTCTACAGGCTTCCCCATCTGAGACAGCAAAAGAGACAGGAAGAAATGAGCAGGGAAAACACCTTTGCCAAAGGACACCCGCAAAGACAAGGGGCAGCGGGAGAATAAGTCGAAACAGAAGACAGGTGATTGACCATATAGGATATGGGGATATTTCCCTCTGATTCCTAGAGGACAATGGCAGCAGAGCATTGGCAGGGCAGTGCCTCCAGTGTCAAGGCAGATGAGTGGATGAATGAAGTCGACAGCCTGGCAGTAGCACACAGACACTGTGTAATACCGGGCTGTAATGCTGAGGATCCTGACAACCTGCCAGCACAGCAGGTGCAGGCGGAGAGTTTGCACCATAACATTAACTCACATGCAATAGTGAGTCGCAAAGTCTTCCCATAAAAGAAATATCTCTGGCCAAAATTCACAGTGTATTCTTCATGTGCCGCACACGAATTTTTGCTTAAGTCAGTGTCCTGATCCAAAGAAGTCTGACCTTGAGTTACTACTTTCCATAAGGCCCTTGGGAGCTTTAGTACTTAGCGTATAATTTTAAAAGTCAGAGCCAACAGAGAGAGAGAGGTACGAGGAACGCAGTCACTTGTAGACACAGACAATCCAGGGTTTCTGTAAAATAAAGAGAGGAGAAGAGAGAGAATAGCCAGAAGCCCAAAATAAGGGTTTAAACTCTCATTTCTGTTGATTGAAGATGGAAATAAACGCTAGGTCTGCATTAAAAAGTGGATTCCAGGAGCGGGGGAAATAAAAACATTCAGACCCAAAATTCAAAACACCACTGAAATGTGGAATCTGGAGATGGGAGAGGTCAAAGAGGATCCAGGTCTTGCCCTGGAAAAGTTTGTTGTCACAGATGAGGCGGGGAGGGGAGAACAGTGAAAGTTTGCTGTTTCTCCTAAAACAGTGTCTTTAAGAGATCTTTTAGAAGCAGGGTATGGGGAAGTGTAGGATAGGATTTCACAGCTTTTGGCAGCTGTCTTTTGCCTTCTTTCTCCATGCACAGTGACAGCAGATTTCTCTCTAAAAGTATTGGCTAATTCCACAAGGAACAAGGAATCCTCAGGAGGAAAACATTTCTGTTGAACTCCCATTTGCACCAGTTCTGCGCTGATGTATGTCCAGTTGGTTTTACTGGCATCAAACCTCATCTTTACTGATCTTAACAAAAAAACCAAAACCAACCAAACAACAAACCCCAAACAAAACAGCCTTGCAAAATCCTTTGTATCTTCCCTGACCTGGTCTAAGGACTGGGAATATTTGGTTCTCGGTATGCAAGAGGATGCATTCACTTGAGTGAAGATCCAAGGCATCTTCCCAGTGGGCCCTCATATCCTATAAAACCTGTCTCTCTCTGAGCTGCCACACACCCCATTGAATTTTTCCCTTGCACTGCACCAGAAAAAGTGCTTTTCCTTGATTCACAGAAATGTCCTTATAGCAGTCATGAGCGAATAGTTTACCTGTGAGGAAGGGTTAAAAATATTTCCAGATGAGCTCCCATGTGGGCAGCAGTTGAGAAAAGTCTGTTACATGATTCCGAATACAGGATACGCAATATCAGTAAATTAACCATCCTGCAAAGAACGAAATGTTATTGCAAGGGCTTTCAATGTACACATCATTTAGGAAAACACAAATAGTCAATCAAAGAAGTAATAAGTGCTGCTGAGATTGAGGTGGGGCTAATGATGACTAATGCACTTGTTATGGATCATTATTCAATTAACTCCCTTGGGGAGACAATAAATCTTGATATCTAATCTTACACACACGTCCCTAACCTGCGCTTTCTTAAAAAAAGTATGCTAGGCACTTTCTATGCATAGAGGAAGCCAAAACATGTATGGTTTTCTGTGAGGAAGACAGTTAAGGTATTTCTCTCAAACGATGGCAGAAATTCTGAAGGTGAGAGTGAAACTCAGATATAATTAGTTTGTACAAACGTGCCTATACGTCTGAAACGGGGTGAATTTGGAACAGGACCTCATCTCATCCTCACATCAAGACAGGCAATGTTACTTTTCTCCTTGAAGGAAACCTGAGAGTGCGGATTTTCAGGTATACCAAGAATAAGGACTAAAAATACTTCCCATGGAGAATTCTAACAATGGTTTACAGTGTGATCACAAAAAACCAAAACTCTTATTGTAATTCTTTGTGAGGAAAGCACTGTTCATGTGAAATATTCTCTGAAGAGATCCTGGAAATCATTACAGTTCATTTGATAATATATTGCCTAATAATAGTTTCCTCTTCCCTTGTGCTCCCTTCAGTTGCGGTGATTCATGATGAATTCATACTATATGACACAGTCATGTAATGATCTCTGAATAACAATTAAAAATGTTGAAGCTCTTTATTGTTCTGGCTCAAATGCAAGAAGGAGTTAAGAACACAAAAAAATAAATACCCCAATGTTTCCTAAGCACTGTTCTCTGCAGCAAAACGTATATACAGGTGAAATATGAGTTTCCTACGGAAACCACAGAGGAGAAAGTCTGTAAATAATAAAACATAAAATATTTGCATTTCAGATAAATCGCCCTGTATTCCAGCTGCATATAGTAACATTTGAAAGCTAATATACATAGCTTTAGGCATTTAGTCTTTATGTTATATAAGATTTTAGTCAAACAATACCAGGAAACTCACTGAACGCTCTCACTGATATATGACGGGTTTGAACAGATCTGGGAGAATCAAATACAAACTTCACATAATTGGTGAAAAATTATTGCCATTGCTTACATTATGGTAATGCATGGGTTTTTAAAATTAGATGGATACTGAAGCCATACCTGCATGTTGTCCAGAAGCCTGACCAGTAATTAGCTCTAATACTGTTTATTTCTGATGCGTTATTTTTCCCATGAGGAGGATTTTGGTTAGCTGGAAAACACCTACCCTGTACTGTTGCCCTTGTGGAAGTCCATCTGTAACATGTTTGGGCTCCTTAGTTCTAGTTTAGAGTCCCACCCCAAATAAATGTGTAGTTGCCTTGATGTTGGCAAATGCTGAACACTAGAAATACTCAAGTACTAGCAGGTCCCGTATTTCCAGACTTCAGCCATTTGCCTGGGAGATTTAGGTTCCCCTTGCTCATGCTTAGAGACTCAGGAAAACCTTCACCACATTTCTTCCCTTCCTCCTTCTTCAGTGAACCACTAAGACAGAGAGTCAAGAAGAATGAAAGCAGCCTTGGAGGCCAGGTGTCCACCCATGGTTCGTCCTACACGGGCATTTGGGATCCAGGTCTTCACCCAGGTCAGCTCCGAAGAGCTTTGGCTCCAGATTGACTCTCCAATGGCTTCTAATGTTTGGAAGGAGCAGTGTTGCAGTCTTATCTCTGCCACTCTGTTACTGCTGGCTTTCACTTTACCAATAACAAAGGCTCTACCGTACACTCAAGCATAAGCAGAATGTCTGTGTATGTAAGAGAAGGGGATCTAAACAGCCCAGACTACCAAGGATAAGGGTTATAAAATAATGCATACAGACAGGAAAAACAGAAATTTCAAGTGCCCAACTTTTTCACAGAACAGCATGAAATAGAGTAACCCCTCCCTCACTTTTCTTCATTAGGACCAGTCAAAACCTGTGCTTAAAAGACGCTCAGTATTTAATGCAGAAATGACATACTCATTAAATGTTTGTTCTTTAAAAACTCTTACTCTGTAAAGGGAATTCAATTTGGTTCTCTTTAGATCCCCACGTTAAAGGACTTTATGGTGGGTTTCTCATAAGCAACCCCTGTTTTGGCTTGCTGAAAGTATAATGTGGAAAAAAGCACATTTATTTGAAAAACAAATCTTGAAAGTTTAGCCATTAGCCTCAATGCCAATAAAATCTTCTGGTTCAGTCTGCAGCCTCTCAGGGGTAAATGCACAGGTGCTAAGTGCTGAGCAGCTGCAGCAAGTGATGAATTTAGGGAATGGTATGGAGTTTAAAAACCAAGATGACCAAATGAGATACATTTCACAATCAAAGCCCAAGCTTATGTTAAAAATTAGAATGCCTTTATAGATGCTTTTGTTTTTCCCCTGAGCCTTCTAAAATCAGTATGGCAGCTAATGCAGAGCTAACGGTGAAAGTATTGAGTACTTCTGGCAAGTTCTGGCTCAGTGAAAAGCTGAAACGTAAAATGTTTGTGGGTTATTATTATTTTTAATGTGTGTGGTAGAATGAAAGGTACAAGATCAATGCTCTCACCCTACTCATTTACATAAAAGCCTCCTCATTCTACTCAGACAACCCCAAGAAACTATGCAGTGAGTGTAAACAAAAATTGCACATGTACACTAACGTGCTTTTGCCTTGCCAGAACAGTATAAGGGAGCTATAATGTTATTCACATACTTATCCTGTGAATTGGAAATCATTGGATTCAATTAAATGTGTCTATGCTGATGCAGTGTTAGCCACAAAGTGATGTAGAAATAATCCTGCTTCTTGGCCCGAAAATTTGTGGCTGTAAACATTACATTATCGCCATTTAGAGTCCAACTAGCAAGTCAGTCCATCCATCCATCCATCCATCCATCCATGCAGGAGACCTCCACGTGGAACTCAATGAGTGCCTTCATGGGCACTCAGAGCCCCTCTCCGCATCTACACTGACCTACATGAGAGGGGCTGCTTCTCCTCAGCTTGTGCCAGTGGAAATGAGTAGAAGCTCCTCAGCAGTCCTCAGAGTTATACAGGTTTTTAAACTGGAGCCATGATGCAGGCTCATGGCTTTGTGCAGGACAGCATGGCATGTGCGGGAGGGCAGGGAACCCTGCCACAGCACCAGGTGGGGAAGAGGAGAATCCTGTACTTGGACGTGCTGTGATAGTGGAAAACAGCTCAAGAACAAACCGTAAGGTTTTGTTATAAAATCAAGCTGAGATAGAGTCTTTCTGAGACATCTCTTGAGTAGGCAGAGCAACTTGCGTTTGTCTATTTGTTAAATGACATCCTCACAGTAGCACAAATGGGAAACCTTATACCTTTTTCCCTATTTAAACACCTGCCTCTGTTACCTACATGTCAGGCTTCACCCTGAGATTTCCTCCACGCTGTGTGGCCCCTGGCAATACCACGACCCAGTGCAGTTGACGTAAGAGTTCCTATAGCCTTCCAGAGAAGTAGGAACCAGGCCAGTCTTGAAGTAAAAACCATGTATTAAAAACATCAGTCTTCCTTTAAAAATGATCAATCTAAATGTACGTATTGGACCAACCACTACCAATATGATTTGCTTTTATTTTTCTTACAAGAAAAATTAAACAGCTCGTTTAATGAATTAGTGATTTTCTCCTCCATCATTAAGTCATTTCTAGAAAGAAAATGAAATACTCCAAGTCCAACTGTATATTTATCAAGTTTAGTGCAAAATAAATCCCATACCAGTTCTACCTGAGGCTTCCCAAACTCTTGTATACGCTTTATAAACACTATTAATCATGCAGAACCTGTCAGTGGTGTTAGCAGAGCACATAATGTATTTGGAACATTTGCAGCGTAACAGCTTTGAATGTAAAGGTCACCATCTCCACATTAACTCCATCAAAATAATTGGGTAATTTTCCTTTAAAAACACACAAAACAGTTTCTCTGAGATCCCATGTGGCAGCTGAATCTGACATCTGTGAAAGAAAGCATGGAGCTGCATGTATAGTATCACAAAGCTTCATGGAAGATCAAAAGAACACATTTGCTTATGTTAGCTCACAAACAGGGGAATGTCAAACCCAGGAAATACACCAATGCATCCAAGTCAAGCCTATATAAGTGAAGCATTTTTTGCAGGAACGTTACAGCCCTTGTCCATCAGCAAGTGGGATCCAGCTGGTCTGCCGAGCGCCTGAGGAGTTACTGTGGATGAATAAAGCCCTCTTCCTTCCTCCTCTTCCTTCTGCTGGGAGCGACAGTGGATCTCTGCTGGGCACGGGAGCGGAGGTTGACCTCCTCTGAAGGCATGCCAGCGCTACTAATCAACTAGCAGGGAAGCTGTCAGCATTTCTTCCTCGCCTCTCCTGCAGCCCCTTCGGCTCTGCCTGTCCCGTGACCCAGGGGTGTGTCTCGTCCTTCTGCTCCTCTCTACAAAACTTTGCCTCCAACTGAGCTGATAGGCAGCCACAGGTACGCAGCTGCTCTTATAAATAAAATAGTAAGGGATGGATGGCAAAGAGAAGGTCAGGGAACAGCTCTCTGGTCATGGCAAGCATCGCATTCACCTTTTTATCACACCTTTGGATGCATTCGAACATGTTAGAATAAGGTCTGGGACTTGTCCAGGTATTATATATACAAATGATGAGTCCTTGAGACTTTAGGAAACAAATCCAAACCATTAACATGCTGGGGATTTCCATAGTTTAGGCAGCAGTACAAGTTCATAGCACAATTGCAACAAAACCTGCATTGGCTGCAAATAATCTATATTGATGGGCCTAGAAGGCGGCTTTCAAAAGTTTATCTTTGAGCTTTGCTTTTCATGTCAATCCACCTCTAAGATGTCATGGGTCTGATTTGAAGGCAAGAGAGATTTAAATTTTAAAGAAACCCTTAGGCACAACATGATTTTGTGGCAGCACAGATTCGTGGCCTCTTCAGAGTGTTCCAGCCTCTGCTGCTCAGTTGGAGAAGTCCCAGGAGCAACCATGGCACACCACCCGATGTAGGGGAAAAAACAGACAGAGGGCAGAAAGGAGGCAAAAATCCTTCTGAGGAGGGTGGTGTGTTGAGGTGGGATGCATCCTCAGTCTGCTCTGGAGATCTCTGAACTTCAGATCCCTGGGTTTGGTGTTGCCCCAGCAAGGTGGCACCCATTCAGCATGCTCTTTTCATAGCCTGTGCTTCAGATGGCATTGCAGCAATGGTCTGTGACAGTCTGCGACCAACGACACTGGGCAGATGAGCTCTGCCAGATCAGTTGGTGATTGCGGACACCCTCAGCAATGGGAAGTACACAAAGAGAAGTCTGCACATTCGATGTCATTTCTGAAGGTTTAGCAAAGACATTGCACACAAATATGTTACGGGGCGATTTTTATGGGGTCAGAAGTGGTCTGAATCAGAATAAGAAGAAATAAACTTGGGACAGTTTAGTGACTGGAATACATTCCCTTTTTTGCAAACCTGGTGGAAACTTTCCACAGCTTCATCATTAATGCTTTTGTAAAAAAAAGGCTGCTCGGGGATTTATTGCCTGGCCATTCTCTACCACGGCACACTGATGCAGCCCTAACCCATAGTTTTGTAGGACGGAAACTGAAAGTTCTTTGAATACCTGAGATTTACCTCTTTCGGTTTGAGATTCTTATATATAAGAAGTATAGGACGGAGTTCTTGCAACCTGTATCTCCCTTTTGGTTCTAAATCACTGCAGAAAACAAGTAGCAAACATAGCAGGGAGACTATTGGACCTTACACCTAACTCCAAGAAGCAGAGATGTTTTCCTTCCCATGAATCAATGGAACACCCGCATAATAAAAATTTTCCTCAGAAAAAATCTCCACAGTATCCATAACAAACCAGAGGCTAACTGTTGCTTCTCCTTGATGTATAATCATATTTCAAAAAAGGATTTGCAGACAGAAAGCCACAAAGGACCACAAGACAGAATGAATGATGTCAAGAGGAAAGAAACACACGTGCACTTCTATCTACCTGCTAAGACCGTTGCTGCAAACACTAAGATTCCTACAAATTAAACAAATCGGGAACCAACAGAGGCTTCTCTGGACTGCACACTTCTACTTGTCAGAAGATACATCTGGTTTATGAAGTTGTCCATAAGCTATGTTATTTTGTGTAGTCAACAGTCAATATAACAAATGGATTCCAGCCAGCAGGTCTGTTTTGAACTTTCCCAGATTTGTTACCCTGGAGTCTGGAAGATGACTCTTGCCATTTGGGGCCTGCTCTAGTGAATGGTTTCCACGTGATGGGTGCTTCAAGGGGCAGTGTGAACCCTAGGTATCTTCTTCACAATCAGACAGCATCTTCCCAGCTTTAAAATAACTCCTTTCATGAGAAAATTTTGAGAGAACACGCCAATGTGCAATGCACACCCCTTGAAGCCAAGTTAGCATATGTGTTACCATGGGTTAGAGCCACAGAGAAATATATCTTCCACTATTTGTGTTCTGAACTGAGAGTTTTACTGCGTGGGGGATATAAACCTGTCCAAATGAGCTGATGTTAGAGAGGAGAGTCAAAACACCCAGCCCATCAGGACGACCAGCGCTACTGATAGAATCTTTGTGGAAGTACAAGTAATAAAATCACTTAAATCTGTCCAAATGGTGGACTGGAAAATTCATCAAGTCTTTTGTACCCAAGGAAATAACCAGAAATAGCTATTGTCATCAGCACCAGGCAAGCTGGTGTTTCTGAATTTCCTAGTGTCCTCATCCCTAGATAAGGTCACTGTGTCCTCCTCAGGGCTGCAAATCTTTCCCTTCCTAGTAATGGCCTAGGCCAAGTTGCTTTCACGCTCGCCTTACATGGTGTGGTGGGAGAAAAACTACTTTAGTTCACAGCCACTTGATTCATTGCTGTGACTTTTAAGGAGTGCCAATAGCTTAGATTTTGCAAAGGAAATAGCTGCCTAATATAACTGGCCTTTGGCCACCAAGTTGTTTTCAACTAGCATTGACTTGCTCTGACCATTAGCCAAATCCAAATCCCGGACAGAGGGATGGATGAGGCTCTGCATTTTACTGTTCATCCCTTGTACTGTCCAGGGACCACTTTCAAGCCATAAAACTATACCTACGAAGGGAGCCAAGCGGGGAAACAAGCGTACAGTCCAGATTTCTTTCAAAACTGCAGATGGCATCTGCTGCTCATGCTGTCAAAGTTGCAGCAAAGTGTTGCCATTCGGTCTCCCCATCAGGCTTTACTGAACCCAAATGCCAAGGCAAGACAACAAGCACAAAATCCTGGCCCCACCAAAGGAAATGGTAACCATTCCCTCCCAACGTCGAACCTCAGGGACAAGGTTTCAGCCTCGGTTTCAGGCTCTGCCATTAGCTCTGCACATTTACCCCAAAACCACAAGGTCCCATCAGCTTTCCCACCTGCACAGAAGAGGCTCGTTTCCACGCCTGCATGAGGTGCTTGGGGGTGAAGGGCTCAAAAGCCTTACTGAGCACCCATGGCTGCTGTTGTGCTCCTCTTGCACAAAGCAGAAAGGAGGATGCTGAAGCTGGGACTGCAGGACGGGGTAGCGCTTCTGATAAATACGATAAAAGCCGCCCCAGCAATCAGTAAACAGTGGTATAATTAGCAAATGTTTTTCTATTTACTTCCTTTAATATGCAATGGGGGGAAATGAAATAAAATGTCAAGGACTTCATCAAACAGATGGTTCTGCACTTATTATTTTTCTCCGCTGTATTGTTTGCGTCAACTAAAGAAGAAACTCCTTTGCGAAGTGTGACTCATGGATTCCTGGGAAGCTGCATTCTCAGCAGGGGGAGGACAGCAAGGGAGGAGAGGAAAGGGGAGGGAAGACGACTCAGCTCATGAGCTTTTATTAGGAGTATTATTATGTCTCATTAATTAATCTGACCGCCGCTTTAGTGACGTCTCGGTCTCATTTCACAGGAAAAAATTACTCTGGATTGCCAAGTTAAATAGACAATTACAGGAAGACCAAATCATGCCTACATTGCATTCCCTCAGGGCAGCAGGCCAAGTTCATGTCAAATCCATAATAACTAGACTACCCTCACTAAAAACAGCTCCTGTGGACATACGTCATGAACCATTTGTAATCTACACAGAGGATGTATTGATCTTCCTTGGGCTTCCTTTCTCATAAACTCATAATAGAAAAGACAGGTTTTTTAAGTATCTAACTCTCTGCAGCACATATGCAAAGCATAAGCTGTGTTAACTCCAATAAAGCCTAATTAAAGCATAACCATTAGCTGTTTAATTTCCTTTTCCTATCCCAAGGGGCAGCTGTCTAGAGAGCAGGAGAAGCTTGCTACATTTCAGAGCAGGAATAACAGTAAAAAAAATAAAGCAGCTTGTATTTTCCCTAAAGAAAAACACACAGGTAAAACTGGGAAAGGTCTCTCTTCACCTGGTGAAAACCACCTCAACTTTCCAGATCTGCCTGGATGACAGAAGAGCTGGAGGATCCCTAGGAAAAACAGGATGTGAATGAATGTGTCCAAGAGAAATGCAGTGTATTTTAAAAACTAGTTGACAACAGACCAACTCATTCATATCTCACTGTTGTAACTCATTCTCCCACCTGCAGCCCCGAGTTCTTGGTCTATTTTTTCTGTCTTCCCCTCATAGGCAAGTCAGCACTTTTCTCCTTGCCCCCACCTGACGGCTCCCAGCTGGATGGTCCACTTTGTCACTGATGCCAGTATGTTCCCCGACTGGTCACCTCAGCTCTGGTTCTTGGATCCCCCTTTCTAATACAGATTTCCTTACTTAAGGCAATGAGTACTGGTGGCTTGAGGCAAACTGGTGGTGGTTTAACCAGAGACCAGAGCACCAGGAGCCTGGCATGACCAAGATGACACAAAACCTCCTCCTTCCTCCCAGGCCTGATTCCTCTCAGGACTTCTCTCAGGCCAATTGTAATTTGCTTTTTTATTATTCCCCAGCTTAGCCTTCAGGTATGAAGAAGCTGTTTGGATGACACTGCACACTCTTCATCTTCCCTGAGCACACACCTGACCTATGACCCTTGCCCAGCGTAGGATATCTGGGCCACTCTTCTTCCTCTGACATGCCTTTCCTTATCAGGGAATGCACAGCCTCTTGTTCCCTGTCCCTCAAATGTAGAGGTAAGCTGAGCAACATGTGGCTTGGTCACCACCCGGACCCGGCAGGTCACTGCAACCACCAGCCTGCCCACCACCGATAGCCATGGGTAAAGTTGTCTGCAATGCAAACCCTAGCAGTTTCCAACTCACGCAGAAATTACACTTTCCTCCTCCCTCAGCTACAGTTACGTACTGCTAATCACACCATGGACTGTTCCCTTCTGCTCCACACACCAATATATACACGCACATTTCTTGCTCCATGCTCCTGTTACCTCCTTCTCCCACCAAAGATGTCTTTTTTTTTTTGTAAGACAGTGAGAACAACTTAACCGCATGGACAATGCCCAGATCAAGCCCCCAAGGAGCAGCCAGCTGAGTATGAACGTGTCTGTCAGCCTGGTGTAAATTTTAGCATGGTGTTGCACATCCATTCTGTTGTTCTTGGCAAGCGGGGACGACGTATTCGCCGCACAGTTCATGCTGGTCAGCACCAGCACAACAGAAAAGCACAACGAGCGTCGTGGAAATGCCTTCCAAGCTAGTGTTGGGATCCTGGAAGGGGCTTTGTTTTCTCTTTCTTGTCTTAATGCTGTAAAAACAAGCAATGAGTATTATTAAATCTCTGTTCCTTTCCCAGGCTGTAATGTGTTCTCCATTTTTCTCTCTACTGCCCCAGTTTAGGACTTTTCATGATCCAAGCCAACCTATCCAAGTGACAAAGCAGATCACTTTGTGACATGGCCTCCAGCCAAAACTGCGACCTTTTTAACATCGAGGTGAAATGGTGGTATTTTGATTATTATGGTGCTTTTGTTTTGGAACTAGCAAAACCGTTTTTCCTTCTTTAACAACCAAATGGCTTTTTACATTATGACTGATTGCCTGGCATGGAGAATAGCAGCAATTTTACAAAATTGTCCAAAACTGGTGACAGCATATTCCATGTTTTTCTCTGGCATTCATGAAATTGCCAATTCCTTGTAACTCTTGCTAATCTTTCTTTTTAAAAGCTACCACTGGATCTTCAAACAGCACTGCTGAGTAGTGCAAGAATGCCTACAGTACCCTATGCCTTATTTTGAGATGCATGAAGTATTCTTTCTTATTAAGTTTAAAAATTTAATAATTGAAAATATGTTAAAAAGGGAAAATTTCAATGAAAAATGACAACTCCAAACACATTCTTTGTGATGGAGGCTGATCTGCAAAGGATTGCATGCTGATAAAGGCTTTCCTGTTCTGAAATAGCAATAGGAAGAGGTGGAAGCATCAGCTTCTTGTTTGGTTCTCAGCTTCAGCTCCATCTCTAAGTGAAGGCAGCCTGAGCCATGTTGCACTCTCCTTTAGCTGGCTTTTTCCAATTTATTCTTGATGTTTTTTGCTCAGACTCCACCCATTCTGCAGTCACCTCCTGCAAAATAGCTGAAAGATCATCAGCACAAAGGAGATTTTCCAACATTGTGATAGGAATTCTGAGCTAAGAAGGGAATCTACACATAGCACAGAGCCCTGCCCCTTGATTGCTAACAATAATATTATATTTATAGTCATGCATTGGAAAAAACCTTATTTCACCTGATGTTACTTATTACAGAGGTTCATATCATGCAAATGCATATAAATGCTGCTTCAAGCTGCAGTCAGAATTTTTGTTTTTCTACTAAAAATAAATCTACGTTCTGCACTTCTGCAGCAACTTAGGCTACCCACTGAAGGATGTGTGTACCTGTCTTATAACTGTTTTGCAGGGAATGAAAAACCCACAGCAGTTATAACAGCAAAAGTTTCTTAAGGCTTAGAGTCTTCTTCCCTTGGTGCTCTCCTCTGAAGAGATTTGGAAGCGAGGAAGGAAGGTTCACGGGCCTGGGAAGATGTGTGTTACTGTTTCCTTAAAGCATTTACATTATTTACGAAAGGAGGTACAGCGAAGTGCAACAAGCCCTAACTCTTGGTTAGGGTAAAGGCCACTCCGCACAACATCACGTGTAGTAGCAGAGCTCTTTTTCTGCAGCTGTGGACATCTGTCTCATCTTCTACTCTGGTCAAATCACCTTCAGTTCCTTTATTTTTTATAATATACTACCCAGTGGAGAAAGTGTTTGTAAGGAAGGTAGCTGCCAAGCTTCACAAATCAACGGCATAATCTTCTGGTGCATGTTTTCTCCAAAGAGCTTTCCCTCTTTATGGTTCCCCTGCCAATACATGGTGCTATGGAGAACGTGTTTACAGGCAGACGTGCTGCAGCACTTCACCTCCTCTGGCAGCGTTACGCAGTTGTAAAAGTCATCATGTAACTTCTCACTTCTCCGAAGCAGGAGATGTCATGCAGCATGACGAAGATGCTGTCTGGTGCATACTCCTTCAGCAGGCCAGGAAGAACATCTGTCACCAACATTTCTGCTTCAGCTCCATCTGCACCTGGTTGTTCTTTCTGCAAGCTCCTGTGTTATTTTTCTTCCATATACTCAGACTCCCTACAGTGGTTTTGATATCTTACATGGATTGCCACGGTCAAAGCATTTGTCCAATGGTTACAAGAAAAAGCCAAGAAATTAGTACCAAGTAACACTTTTTCCAGAAGAGAAAACATATGCTTCTTTTGTGGCTCTCAAGATATTCCATCTATTGTATGTCTTGACGTTTTCTCTTTTACGATGGTATAGCAGGAAAGACTCAACTTCTGCCCATTAGAAAGAACCATGGTAGCATGCTTCAGGGTGGTAGGACAGAACGAATATGCATTTGTTCCAAATGCTGCCAAATAAATCTTAGTACTGTGGACAGGAAGGAATCATGCTGCAAATAAGCTGAAAACAGGGAATCTGTAAGAAGACATCACAGTCTGAGGATGAGATATCAGATGGGGCTCATGATGCCTACTGCATAGAGGACTTGTCTTTTTCTTTCATCTCTTTCCATTTCAGTATAAAGCAAGATTTGAAAGAACACAGCTTTTCTTGGAAAGGAGGAATTGTTGAGATGTTAGAGGAAGAAAAACTACTTTGTTTTGTTTACTCAGTCTCTGCTTAACCCACAAGAGAATCTTGCACACAGTCCAGTTAATGCTTTATCATTCATGTCCCTTATCATGCACTGAGGACATGTATTGTGCATGAGTCATAATTAGCTTGTTTGTATAATATTAAAAGGAAAACAAACAGTCCCATATCTCCCTGTCACATTAACAATAAGCTGACACATACTTAATCAAAATAGAGGATGCTGAATTAATTCAAAGAGGCTGACTTTCAAGAGGGACAATTGGAAATTTCTCCCAGAGCGGTTAGTCACTCAGGCAGAGTTCAGCCAAACACAAGACAAAATTTGCCACGTTTGTTCCAGGATTAATAATTTCTCAGAACTTATTACAGTTTGCTTTAACTAATTTCCAGACTTTGCCATAAAGCAGATGACGAATGAAAGACATGCATCTTAA
>Ga0065711_1038687_pt1 | contig 18511 bp, 16 predicted proteins | sample Hoacrofraction12_FD_59098 | JGI IMG/M metagenome (GOLD analysis project Ga0065711, IMG submission 59098) | Hoatzin crop microbial communities from Cojedes, Venezuela - Epithelial fraction 12 v2 (version 2) | ecosystem: Host-associated > Birds > Digestive system > Esophagus > Crop | place...
AAAAAGAAATTAAAAAAAAAAAAGGGGGGGGTGGAGGGAGGGATGGTGGATATAGGAGGGGGGAGCATTTGACTTCTGGAACTTGTAAAATTGTTTGTTTGAGTTGTTTCCAGCCCCCATCCCACCGCCGCTCCTGAGTGATTTGGAAATTCTAGCTGCCAGGTCCATGTTCGGGTGGAACGATGATTTATTTGAAAAATAGAGAAATCTGCTACGGGATCACTTTTAGTTTGCTCAGGGTGGGGAGTTTATTTACACTGGGATTATTTATGTAAAAAACCTGCAGTTTTCTCTACTGAGTAATAAACAGGGATTTGTTTTAGTTATATATATATATATCTAAACACAGACTCACGTATGCATGCCCTCCTATATACTGCAAAAACGCAGAGCTGTGTCTCGCTGTTCCTCTTGTATGCCAAGTGCGTAGCTATGGGCCCAAATGCTACACAAATATTTTATTTTACATATAACATAAATCTTTAGACGCGTCTAAGAATTCAGATAAAAAGGGGTTTTTGCATTTTGCGTTGTATTTCTACCTTGGGGCTGCAGGGAGCGGGGGAAGGCGAAGGGGGTGCTCAGGGCCACCCCGTTCCCTCGCTGCTGGGCGAGTCCCTTCCTGCACCCGGTGGGCACCCACTGCAGGGGATGCTGAAACCACCTCGGTCCGGCTTCGCTCTGCGAAATTTGGGCCCTTTTTTGCCCTGGTCTCTCTGCCGTTGGACACGGACGTCTCTCTCCATCAGTTCGGGGCAGGATGGGACTGGCAGCGAGCACCGAGTGTTTTCCTTGCCCCAAGGATGCTGCTGAGTGTGGGACGTGGTTTTCCGGCTCCCCATGGATGCTGAGGTTGCTCTGTCCCGGGGAGCAAGGGACACGGCACCGAGCAGCTCCCAGGCTCCTTTTCCCATGGGAAAAGCATTTAAAGATAATTTGAAGGCAGCCGCTTCGGTGGTGGGGGCCGCGTGGCCTTGCTGGGCACCTGGGGCTGGTGGGATGCCCCTGCCAGACCTGCAGCCCTGAGACGTTCCCATCATGGTCGCTTCACCCATTTGTCCCTTTTTTGCCCCGTGCTGAATAATTAAGGGATCTTCCAGGGACAGGTGGCCAAAGGGGCCGGGGTAAGGACCCTGAGCCTTTGATCAAAAGGCGCTGAAATCAAAGGCTGGTTTTAAATACCGAGGTCCAGGTCTCCGTACGGAGCCGTCCCGACCTGGAGCCTCCAACAGGTAGGACAGCCAGGCCGGAGGTGCTGCTTGAATTTCTCTCTAAATCCCTATTTACTCCATAAACAGAATTGCTTGTTGTTTTTTTTTTACTATTATTATTTTTAAATTTAACAATTAAACTTTGCTGGGAGTGTATAATTTATTTCATTTTCCTTCTATTTTCATTTGCTTTATTTATCTACCATAAAAGAAGGAACGGCTGTCACAGGAACAGCGTGCTGACAGTTAAAAAAAAAAACAGCGTAACACTCATCGCATGAAAATTAAGAAGTGGAGTGTGATAGAAAACCAGAAATCGGGAGGGCAGGGAGTACTGGTTTTTCTGTGCCTGTCCGTCTACCTGCCTCTCCTATCTGTGATGGATTAGAAATATGCGCCGGCCATTTAGCTTGGCAAAAATTGTACTTTTTTTTGCATGAACATGAGAAAAAAAATCATCCTGCTGCTAAGTGGGAAAAGCTTATTCTGAGAAGAACACCATCCAGCTCCCAGGTTTTTACCTAGAAATGTTTGCAATGTCTTAATAATAACACTGAAAGTCTCAGACTCCATGACAGAATATCATTATATTTTCTGGTTTTAGGAAAAAAACTATTATAAATATGTCTCCGAATGGTGTATATATATCTTGGCTTACAGTTTAATTTGCTGTCAGTCTGAAACCACTCTTTATCGTAATCCTGGGCTCCTACTCATAACATACAAAACGATTTTTGACTTTGAAGAAAAGGATGAAAACAGGTGCTGCCTTCAGAAGCGGCAGACAAAATGCCTCTTTGCCATAGCCCAGGCAAGCGAGTGATAGCCTGCAGTTCTCCGGGAAACCCCAGCAAAAAAAGACATCCTTTATTTTATTTTATTATTTTATTTTACTTGATTTTATTATTTTATTTTACTTTATTATTTTATTTTATTTTTTAGTTTTAATTCTGAAACCTGCACTCGAGAATTTAGGGCTACAAATTCTACTTGCCGCACTTATCCAAAATAAACTCTGGCTGAAGAATAATATTTTAGCGAAGTAAATGAAACGGCCGCAGAAGAAGCACCAGGAGAACGTACCTTGGCGTGGAGCAGGGCTGCCGACCTAGTCCCGCCGGGCTCAGCACTGTCTTTTACAGCCACTTACGCTGGAGAGACTTTACTGGGAATTCAGGGGGATCCGGGGAGGGAGATGTCTTTTAATGTGGTGTTTTTAAACATAGCCCAGGTGCTCGCAACCGACTGCTGTGATCCCCCACCCAGGCTGTCCTCAGGTAGTTAACGTTCGCCAAAATCGTGATGGCAGTTACCTTTCCTGCCAGCTCTTATCTGAGTGGGCTTGAGCAGGACTTTGGCAGTGCCTGAAAGGAGGTATTGTTACCTTACAGGGGGAAAAAAAGAAGAAAAGGAAAGAAAAAGGGAGGGAAAAAAAAAGAAGGGAAAGAAAACCAAAAGAGCCAAGTTGAGAAACAAAGGAGGATTTTGGATCAGCTCTGCCCAGGACAGCGCTGCTTGCCAGTCCTGGGCTGGGACGGTCCTTGTGCCCCTGGCCCCAGGGCCTGGCAGCGGGGAATGTTTGCTCTTTAGAAAACGGTTTGATTTGTTTTGTTTTGTTTTTTCAATCTGCACCTATTAGTGAGGCTTAGCGTCCCTTTTGTAGGTATATGGGCGTCTCCTCCTCCCTCGTCAGTGCCTTACACCCTCCGCTTGAACTCCTGCTCCAAATTCAGTGACATTCGACAAAAAGGATGTTGAAGGTACCATTTTTTTTTTGTTATTTGTGAAGATACAGTAAAACAGTGCTGAGAAAAAGAATGGCAATGTGAGCTTCCCCTATACTAGACCTCAGAGACTCCACAGATGCCGAGGACTGTCTGTAGGAAAGCAGGCTCCTGTCTTCTGCTGCCCATACAGCTCCTTCTGGGCTTTTTAATTAGTGATTTGCTTGTCCTTCACCTTGCCCTTTGTCCTGAGCTGGCTGAGAGACTGACCTTAAGGTCCAGAATCAGACCCTTTATCTTTTGGGGGTCTAACGGTCCAGGTTTGGTGTCCCAACCAATTTCCAAGAGGTCCCTGAGACAGTCTGAACGCCAGCCCCTGAGAAGGGGACAAACCTGAGGTCTCCAGAATTGCCTGAAACTACACAGAGAACGCCCACATTTTTTCTGTATTACTGGGGTAGGAGGGATATATTTTGGGATAAGAGAAAAAAAAAAAATCCCCCGAAGAAAATCAAATCCAGTCTTACTGGTCTGGCAGCATATGTGAAACAAAAAGCCAGGAGTATAACTGGGTGAGTGTGGAGGGTGTCCATGTGTGAGAGGAGACTTCTCCACCTGGGAAGTCTCTTAGGGCAAATATCAGAACCTCTTGGGCTATTTTAGGGGAAGCTGGTGGATTGGGCTAACGAAGCTTTAACGTTAACGACCCATTAACTCCCTGCCTGGTGCTTCCACCCTCCGTTGGAGCCCTCCCAGGAGAGTCGGTTCTGCCCTCCCGGCAAGGTCCTGGCAATCAGCAGGATTAGCCTCGCATGGCAACCGGCAGCACGTGGAGTTTGACCTTACAGGATGCTGAGTGCCTTCAGCTGACTCCGTGGTGGGGTTGGGACTGCTCGGCGCTTTGTGGGACCTTTCTTCTGCAGCGGCTCATGGTGGCTCCAGCAAGGATTTTTAGCAGAGCAGAAGGGTCCTCATCTAACCTCAGCTGAGAAAATGAGGCTGTTTTCTCCCACCACATGCCATTTCTTCAATCGAGCAGATCTCTGTCAGCCCCAGATGCTCGTTAATTTTCAACATCTTGTGCCTGACTCGCCTGATCTAAGACCGTTGACTCAGAAAACAGGAAAGGTCAGTTTGACTAACATCTAACCCAACGCACTGGGCTTCGCGTCCAAAACAAACAGCCGTCGTGAGGGATGCAGGCTTGCTGAAGGTGATTCCCAGGTCTGTGTGCTTTCTCACCGTCCTGACATCCCAGGGCTGTCCTCCCCTCCGGCTGTGGGAGGGGGAAGGTGTGGAAACCCTCACGGGCCGGAAAACCAGAAACATTTTTGCAGAGGGATTGTTTCGAATAATTAAGAAGGGGAGGGAGAGCAATGATCGGCTGAAATCTAGGAGAAGGAAAACATCATTGCTTGTAGCGTGAGATCCTGGTCTCTAATCTTCTTTGCACAAGGTGGGACAACAGCCCATGGCTGTGGCTTGGGGAGTGTTTTCTGTCCCAGTACACCATGGCTGGTGATGAGCTCACGGGTCTGCGGAAAAGAGAGGATGAAATTCTCCGCATGGTATCAGCTTTCCACCACGTTTTTCTGGCATGCAAACAAAGAGCTTGGCCAAGGAGATTTACAGGGCTTTGCTAAGTGACCGTGCCCTGGCTGTGCCGTGGGGTTGCTGGTTTAGTGGGAAGGTGTTGTTAGGGGTGAGGAAGATCGGAGCGATGGAGGGATGCGGCGGTAGCTTCAGCTGTGTAGTAAGTCATTCCTGAGAGCTGCCTGCTCTGCTGAGGTCCCAGCTATGGTGACCTCAGGACTCTGAGTTTCAATAAGCCACTGATAGTTCCCTGAGGCCAAATGAGCCAGATGGTTCCTTGCGGTCTCCAACTCCTCAGAACAGGACCCCAGCTATTAACGCAGCCCATCTACAAGCCAGCGCACTTATAAAGTACTCTGTACATGCAGCATGTGCTTTGGTTGGTACAGAAGATTAAAGAAACTGTTTTGCTGTGGAATCGCTGAACGTAGTCACAGTAATCCATCATGTTAGATGGTTTTACAAAATCCATGGAGTAGGTAATCTGCGATGAAGAAATCTCCAAACTGTAGCTGTTCTTCTGTTTGCTCGTGCTGAGAGCTGCGTCAGTTGGAGAGCCTTGGTCTGGCTGTGTTCGTGTGGGTGGATGGGTCTGTGTTACAGCAGGGTAGGAATAGGAAATGGGTATTTGTGTTTTATGATTTCAGGGAGGCAGAGATACCAAACTGACTCCAAAGGGTTTTTTTTCCCCAATCCAACTGCTAATGCAGTACCCTGGAAAGGTTTGTGGTACTGTGGAGCTGCATTTGATCCAGTGCAGAAAAGGGCCAGAGGAAAAGATACATCCAAGTTCCTTAGCTTGGGAACTTGGCCATGGCCTGGTGAATAACGAGGTAACTGAGTCACCACCATAATTATTCAGTGTTTAGACGTGGAAAGGGATACTGCATTTCCACAGTAATTCCAGCTAGTTCTCCCCTGTCCCTCCCACCACCTCCAGATTATGTTTCTAAATGATCTAGGACACGAGAGCAAAATCAGTAGCTGATTAGCCAGCCTGCTTGGCTGCAATCACACCTTTCAGTATTCATTACCCACTCCTTGAATCTGATGTCGTTGAGCGTCTGCAGCGAGGGCTGCTCGGTGGTTGGTGTCGTTGGCCAAAGACAAGGATTTCAGGGGACAAAGTGCCCTCGCTCGCCTGGCCGGTGGGAAATGAGGGCTCATTTGCAAACGTGATTGAGGAACATGATCAGCTCTTCCAGCGGTCTTAGCCTGAAGGTCGGCCAGTCTGCTGACACCGGCCTGGCTGCGCACGTGGAAGGTCACCAGGAGGGTTTGCACTGCAAGGAACAGCCGAGAAGTGGAACTGTTCACTGAGGGGTTGGGGCCAGCTTCTGAGCTGGTGGGAGCTGGTGGAGCACCTGGCATCAGCAGAAATGCTGCTTGTCTGGGTGTGTTTCTGAGGAACGCAGAGGGTTTTGCTGGCTCAGTTTGGCTCAGTGTGAAGATGTTCAGCAGCTCACTCTGAGCTCTTGGAAATCTGTTGGAAGTCATGTTGGAAAGAGATGATCCAGTGGGTCCTCTCCAGACGCCAGCCCTCCCTTCTTATTTTGCAGGTTGAAGCAACATCTTTATTTTGCAGTTTTGGTTCTTTTGCTACTTAACAAACTCCAAAAATAGGGTGGTACAAGAAGAACTAGACAACCGTATTCACAAAGTTTTTCCCCAAAGCTCAATGAAATTGCTGTGCGCAGACTTGAGCTGGCATGGGTTGCACCGAACTGATTTGGTGTCTGACCTTGCCCTGCTTCTGGCTGCTGAAATTTCTTCCCTGGCAGAAGGTCCCTGGGCTCGTGGCCACCACAGGGGACAATCCCGGCCGGAGATGTTCACGGCAAAGGTGCAGGAGGCTGAGCTGCTGCTTTCGGGAGGGGGGGTTCGAGGTGAACGCCTGCAGCCTGGGGCCGGGGGCTGGCGTGGAGCTCCGGCGGTGCCGAGACCTGCGCGTTCCATCGCGGGGCTCAGGCAGAGTTCGGCCCCGGCGCTGGAGACAATGCGAATCCCACCGGCTCCTGCCAGCCGCGCGTTCCACCCCTGGTCTAACAGCTTGTCTGCAAATCACAATGAACCTCAAAGCTCCTGCATAAAATAACACTTTATTATTAATAATAATAATAAGTAGAGGTAATTTGTGATTCTTGAAACTGGCCCAAGCCACCAAATTCAGATCGAGATCTGACTTCAGCCTCCTGAATGGGGGGGTTTGGGCTCGTCCCTCTGTGTGCATGGGACCAGTTGTGAAATTCGGAGTTCAGATCCCAGGTCCCTTCCTCCTGCCCCTGAGCTTTCAGAGCTGTGGTCTGGCTCCAGGCCAATGTTTAACCATTATGAAAACCTCTCTAGTGAAGGGTGTGCCACCTGTCTCTCTCTCTTTTTCTTTTTTTTAATTATGATCGTCAGGAGGGTGAATTGTGTTCATGAGCTCTGCTGATAACTGCAGGGTGGTAGGCAGGGTTTGCTTGCAGTGATGGGTCTTGCCTTGCCATGGTGGAGCAAACCGTAGGGGCCGGTGAGTCCGTGTGAACGGCACGATGTCACCTTGTTGGTCTTTCCGGCCGTTTTTGCATGCTTTGCCTGCTGGAGAGGCCCAGCCTTTGCAGTGCTGTTGGCACAGGGTGCAGGAATGTGGGAAACAGCAAGTGCAAGGGGTTATGGCTGTGCTTTGCAGCAGAGCTGAGTGCTGGGTATGGCACGAGACTGGGCTCCGGTGCTGCTGTGCAGCTGTTGCACATCTGGCTCAAGAGGGCTAGATAGAAATCGCTCCCATCCTGTAAATCTTGTTCCAAAGGTGGTGTGGAAGTGAGAGAAGCTCTTACTCTGTTAGCAGGGCAGGTGGGTGAAAGCTTTTCCTGTTACTGGGGCATTCACAAAAGCTTTCTCTGGGTAAATTCGCTTCTGTCCGATGCATCCATGTGCTGCATGTCCACAGGGCAGTCCTTTCTCTGTCACCACATCCACAGGCCTCTCTTCCTCTCCCTGACCACCTTCTGCCACACTGCTCCATCCTTCAGAAGCTCTGTCTTTTCCCAGATGGCCTTAAAACTGGCCAAAAGGTGGGTTTATCTAACTTTTGAAGCTGTCAGACTGGCAGACCCACGGGCACGCAGAGGAAAGCTGCACAACTGTCTTTTAGAAAAAGAAGTAAAAATAAGAGAGGCTGAGGTTGCATTTTTTTGTGTGGCGGCTTTCAGGTTGAGTATCCAGCACACTTCTTGGCTCTTTTTAAGATCCCGCAAGCAGAGCGAGGAAGCTACGTGTTCCAGAGCTGCTGGAGAGCGGCCGTGTGCGAGCGGGGAACACCGTGCATTATCTGTCCTGCACGTCGGACTCCCCGCGTGTACTGGGGTGTCACTGCCACCAACACCCAGAAACCAGTTTGGTGGCACCGGTGCAGCCGTTGAGCGTGAATCTCCCCTGCCTTCAGCAGCAGACACAAGCTACCACGGGAGAGAGCTGAAACGAGATCTTTGGGTCAGGCAGTGGGTCCGTCCCAGAGGCAGCCCAGGGAGTTTTATGACCTCCATCCTCACCCAAAACCCAGGCAGACCATGGATCAGCCCTCTGCAGAAAGCGAACTCCGCCGTTTGCAAAACTGACCCGTGGCAGATTATTTTTTTTTTTTTTGCAATACAGGAGGGTTTGTGTCATTCAAAACCAAATTTAAAAAAAAAAAAAAGGCTCTGACCAACCGATTGGCATTTTTATTAATAATTTTCCAAAGCTGCAAGCGTACAGCCTCTCCCTTGTTCCAACAACCGCGGGTGGGAGAGGGTTTGCAGCCCAGTCTCCCCGCCCGGGCACGGAGGTGGGCGAGCGATTGCAGGCTGGCTTTGGCTGAGCATTGGCTGTGGTACAGCTCTGCTTCCAGGCCTAAGGAGAAGCCAAGCCAGTGGGAAGGTTCTCCAGCATCGTTTTCTGCCATTCACAGTAATTTTTATTTATATGTTTGCTTTTTCACATGCAGATGGCCAGCATCAATGGCTTAGAGCTGTGGTTTGCATCCCAGAGCCAAACAAGTCGTCTTGTCCTGGCTCAGCCTTCAAGCGAGCTGGCTTTCCCATGTCTACCTGGGCTGTTGCTATCTCTGCGAAGTGGGTAGTTTGTTCCACAAGCTTCCAGCAGTAGGTTGCTGGCTGTTTGCATCATAAACTGGTGTTTAAAGTGTGGTTATGGTCAGAAAAGAGCCAGACAGCAACGGTAGAATTGACATCCTAGGGGTTTCTTTCATATTTATCCCTTGTCAATGGCTGTCCATATTGAATTTGCTCCATTTATGAGTCACAGTGATATTTTTCCCTCCCAAACCCAGTGTGGCAGCTGGAAGAATCTTTCACTCTTTGCTTCGCATGGCATAAGGAAAGTATTGGAGAGCGAAGGGGTCTGCAGCCACCGTTGCTTCGAGTCACGCAGGCTTCCAGGGCATGTGCTGGACCCAGCTTAGACCAATGCATGCTCAACCATGCCTAGTCTCAATTTGTGTGGACTGAGTGACCGGGAGGACGTTGTCTGCATGTGGACTCCCTCTTCCAACTAGCATGGGCTTGGGCAGTCCTTGAGAGGGCTACAAGCTAGGTGGTAGGTGTCCCGAAAGAAGCCTTAAACCCACACTGAGCTGGCAGCAGAGGTCTGCCCATCGTGTTTCCAGAGAGAAGTGGCTTTTCCTCAGGAGGAATCCAGCTGGGAGGCTGGTGACCATCCCACAGCAGGGATAGCTCAGACCAAGAGGGCTCTGCTGTGGGAGCTCTGGCTCGGAGCAACGGAGACTTGGACTCTGCTCCACCATCAATGGATTTTATTGTCCTGCGGGGTTTTGCTCCAACACTTAATTCAGCAGCTCCATTCATTTTGATCGGTACGTACATATATACCTTGGCACTTGGCTGCCAGGACAGGCCAAACGGTATTACGCAGCCCTGGCCAAAAAGCACAGGGCGAGGTAGGGAGGTTGCAGAAAAATACCTCCCTTGCTCGGGTGAAGTTCCTAGAATCTGCGGGGAGGTACAGGGTGAGGGTTGGCACCAGCTCGGCGGCCCCGCCGGCTTGGACGAGGGCTTGAGAAACTTCTCAGCTTGACTTCGAACTGCTCCGTAAAAAATTCAGGACAAACGTTGGAGGTAAACTGCTAAATCATGTCTTAAATCCCTTCCTCCGGAGTCAGATTCCACTCCCGGCCGCTTACCCGGCACATCTGGAGAGGGGATGCGAAAGTCTGAAATTCACTCCAAACAGCCCTCCTCTCCCTTCTCACCTCCTCCCCACTGATCTGAGACCTCCTCGAGCGTGGGGAGGGCTGCGGGGGGGGCATGGCGCTGATCACTGTCCGAAATGTGGGTGAGTTACGGCCGCTGAGTGCACAGGGCTGGTTTTGTGTGCAGAGCTGGGTGTGGGCATTGCTCTTTCCTCACAAAGGTGCGACCTGCAGGTTTTGAAGTCGGAAAAAGCCCCAGTCCAGCTCCTGAGATCCTCCCTTATCTTTTTCCCTTCAGATTTGTATTTTCTTAATCGGAAAGACTTGTACAGAGAAAATCCCTTGGTGGGCGTTGGGTGGTGGTGGGACTCTCTGGCTGAATATGGTGTCTGCTTGGGAACAGTGAGGTCCGAAACAGCTCCTGTAGAGAAGTGAGTTTGGCATTTGGTGATAAACAGATCACAATGGTAGAGACAACAAATCTGGGGAAACCTTGTCCCTGGTGCAAGGTTGGATAGTTTTGGTGGGTTTGTTTTGTGTAGTAGTGCTGGATGTTTGGAAGTGAGGGACATCCAAACGTCTTGTTTTCAGTTTGCTTTTCAGTTGGTACCTAGTCCTTATTTTCTGTCTCTTTAGAAACTGGAATGTTGAGGCGCCGTTGCCCGTACTGCTTCACGCACATAACAACACAAGGAGATGCCCAAGGACCTGCCATCTAGTCTCTAGACAGAAAAAAAGAGCTACAGATCCTGCGTTGCTCTGTGGGGAAGGAGCAGATGGGCAAAGCATTTTCTGCAGGTTTCTGTCTGTGACTGTGAAGGGAAAGTGGCTCATTATCGTAGGTCTGCAAAAAATTAAACCCGTCATATTTCCTAGTCTGCCTGAGGTTCTGAAGTCACAAATTAATTTTTCTTTGGCATAGGGCGAATTGGTGGCCTCCTGGGGCTGCCTTGGGAAAGGCTACTGATGGGGACAGTAACTGAGTGCGACAGGGCTGCACGCTGCATTTCCATTTTCTTTACAGAGCCCCAGTTCCTTAAAATTAGGTAACATTTATGTTTTCTTCTTTGATACGCCAGCCAATAAGGAAATATGTCTTTAGCCAAACTTAAAAAACAAGGAAAACTTTTTTTTTTAGTAGAGAAGTTTCACTTTATACAGTATTTCCGTCCCAAAGAACGCAGTGAAATGGCCTGACTCCCCCGGGTCCTGGGAAGAATCCAGCCATGAAGCGAAGAATGGGTTTGTTTCTCGAAAACCTGCATACTGCTGATCCTACTCTCTCTCCCGTGGATGGAGTATTTTTATGCCAAGCATGGATACCTCATTGTTGAACAAACATCAACAAGGTGGGCTCCAGATAGGCGAAGTCCCGCCTTCTGAAGGGTGCCCGGTCGGGGCTGCGTTGGTGGCTTGGCGTTTCAGCCTGTGCATCCCCCCGCACAGCGGTGTCGGTCTGGAGCAGCCTCGGGCTCCGACAGATTTACTGCCCGAGTCTGATCGCAGAGCCCCAGTTTGCAAATGTCTTCTCAAGTCCGAACATTTATCCAAATCATGAACAATATTTACACCATTTTTTTTTTTTTTTTAATTAAAAACCCAGAGATGATGTGATGTTTCCCATCGGTTTGGCCCCGCGTTGTTCGGCACTGCAGAGGATGGGCCAAATTACCCAGGGAAGGACAATTCTCACAGCAGCAGCTTTCCGGCCTGAGGACAGGGAGGAAGCGGTGGAAATCTCCTGGGAAATCCTGTTCTCTTCTCATAGGATTCCTGGCCCAGCTATCCACATAGTCCAGAGTTCCATGGGAAAAATTATATATATCTATATGTAAAAAAAAAAATACACATATACACACACTTGCACGTTGCCATTACTGTGTTAATGGAACTGGCCAGTTTTCAAGAGCTGTAGGCAAGATCTCGGTTCACTACTGATTGCCTTTTGCTCCAGTAGTGCTTTAAGGTAAACGCTGGAAATATTTTTACGCACTTTCTTAACTTTTTGGTTTTGCCTTTGTTTTCTGTAGATCTTAATTTTAGGAGCTGCAAAAGGAGAAATCTTTCTTTCTATCCTCCCTATCCTGCTTGTGTCCTTCAGGCAGCAGGGATAAAGAGCAGGCTGTTGGAAGTAGGTGCAAGAACAAGGGTGAATATTGTGCCTGTACGGGTCGGTCCGCGCCTTTTGGTGAGGAGCTGGGCACTGGTAGGGAGGAAGGGCAGCAGTGGGCATACGGCTCTCCAAGCAGTGCTCTCCCCTTAAGCCCTCACCATCCTCCCGCCCCTGCCAGGCGGTTCGTTTTGCCTTGCGAAATGCCAAGACATCTTTTCCTTCAAAACCTGCCACAGAAAGCTGGAAATTCCACTGGAAGCGAGCAGGGAGAGGGTGCGCAACCACGGGAAGAGGCTTCATGTGCAGAGGAGGAGGAGGATGGGGTGCGATGAAGGGCTGGTTGCTGGAGCTGGTGGCTCAGGGAGGTGTCTCAACTGCTCCTGAGATATTCTGTATTCTGTTAAACAAACTGATGGCAGTCCAAGCCTCTCCAAAAGCTTCTCCCTAAAGTGGGTGCCAGTGCAGGTATGTGGGTGCTTCCCTGGGGCTGTATGGCTGCATCCCGGGCGTCCCAAGCCCATTTCAGTGTCCAACCAATTTTTGCTTCCTGTTTCCCCTCCTATTACTGCTGCTTTCCCCCTTCTTTTTGGGGGACCGTTTTCTCCGTCCCTGGGGCTGTTTTGCCAGGAGTTGGTGCCAGTGGGTTGGATGCTAAGGGGGGGGCTCCTGGCTCTGGGGCTCTTTTGGAGCATTTTGCTCCTGAGGACAGCACTGAGGTGTTCCTGGGTGTTGGATGCCAGAGGTGCCCCAGATCTGGCTGCCGTATCAAGGAGGGACCCCCCATAGGGAGGCAAAATCTCCCCAGTGCCACCCCACAAGGCCAGAGAGGCACTTTTGGCACCGTTGGAAAGTCCTTGACATCTCCTGTCACAACACTGATAGAAAGGGATCACGGAAAGCGTGGGAAAGTCGCAGGATTGGCTGAGCCTCCCATCCTACCCTGGGCTCCGCCGCCTGCCCACGCCGCCTGGCAGCTCTGCTCCTGGCTTTGGTTTGAGTGGTGAAAGTCCATATGAAGAATGAGAGGAATCCTGCTGGCTTGGGCCACCAGCATCGTTCGGGGCTGGGAAGCTGGGGGTCATCCTGTGCTGCCAGGGGCAGAAGCTGGCAGGAGCACCCAGAGCACATGGGAGTTGATGGCTGTTTTGGGGTCATATCTTCAAAAGATCTGTCTTTCACCACTCCCCTGAAGGGCTATAGGGCTTGTTGCTTGAAAATGGAAGCACCCTCTATCGTGTGCTACTGAAAAATATCTTTATTTATAAGCCTCCGGTGTGTTCCTCATCCAGAACTGTTTGTCCATCTCGTCAGAGTCTTAAAAATATTAGGCAGGAATCCCAAATGAGTGGCAAAAAGCCGTGAAGTAAGGCGTCTTATTTTGAGGCTATATGTTTTTAAAGCAAAGTTCTCTCCATATCCATATCTGCCTGTGGTTAATGGGTTACAGATGCAAATTGGCACTTCCAGCTCCTGACCCGAGGTGCCCCGGCCAGGTCTCATGACCGAATTGAACAAGGCCAAGAAATATTGACAGGCTGGAAAAGCACCGGACTCCCCACACTGAGGATATTTTCCTTAAAGTGTCAGCTCCCGGAACCACATGAATCCTGACTTTTCCCACCTGAAAGCTAAATTTCAGTGGAGGGGAGCCACTTCCCTGAGTGAAAGTGAACGATGCGAAAGCCAGATGCTTTTTATTGTTTCTTCATTTCTCTATTTCTATTTAACAAGGAATTTAAATATATTTTGAAGTGACTGTTCGATAAAGTTTGGGGATGCTTCTTGCTTGTAGCCCCTGGTTTGCGTGGCCTCCAGCCCTGCAGCACCAGCCTGAGCCCAGATCTCCGGGGCTGTTTGTGCATCCGCACCCCGTGATGCACCTCGAGGGGATGCTGAACGTGTTGAATCACCCAGAGCTGTGTCTCGTTGCCGGGTACAAGGCAAAATTCCTTCCCAAAACACGTGCAGTGAATCCCCTGTATTTTGAAGGCATTATCCCCAGCAGATGGACACTGCCGGGGCAGGGGTCCGGCTGCGTTGGTGTAGAACTGGTTCACAAGACCTGAAATGTGCTGATGGGTGGTGGGGAGCACTTGGCTGCACGAGCTCATTCTCCTCATACCCGGCAAGACTCGGCTGTTTTCTCAGGCTCCTCTGGGAGTGGTGGATTAAGGGCCGGGGTGTGTTTGGTTTGGAGGGTGTAACTGTTTGTGGACGTGTATTAGAATGGCATATTTGGAGATGCCAAAGTGAGCACAAGTCCTCTAAAATCAGCTGGGGGCCTGTGCTCCCAAGTCATTCCATCCCTGGAAGAATCCCGTATTTAATGTGGGTATGGCTGCTTGGGGATCAGGTTGCTCTTGGGAGGTGATTTTTCATTATTTATTTTTTTGCCAGAGATGTTGCTTTAAATACCATTCCCCCCGTCGTGTTCCCCGGTTTTTGTGAATGTGTCTGCAGCACAGCTGGGCGCTGCTAATAAATCTAAAATATATGAATTACATTATTAAGAAAAAACACTTCACGGTAGACAGCTCCCGATGTGCTTTTGGGCATTTCCCTTTGACTCAGGCCCTGCTGCCTTTCTCAGGATGGACCCCAGAGTGGCTGCTGTTTAATGGCAGTTTTATGGCGAGGGAAGGGAGGAGAGGCAGGGGATGTTGTGCAGGACAGTGGGCTCAGGGCACGGTTCGGGTGTCCCCTGTCCCCATTACATCGTCTCCTTGTAGCATGGCTTTGCAGAGAATAGGTTATGCAGGAGCTGAAGGTCATCCATGGGGGTTACCAAGAAACAATATGAAAACACAAGGTTTTTTCCTTCTGATTTTACCAAAGTCATTCCGGGATGGAGTCTTAGCTTTACAGCAGGCCAAAGTAAGCCTGCATCCATGTGCACGCTCACTCTTGTTTAATTAGGGTGGCCAAGTGGGCATTAACTCCTGAGCAGCTTGCTCTTTATAAGCAGCTTGTTTCAGTTTAGCTTACGCCTGCTCCTAACCAGTTGGTGCCAAGGAGCATCCCCAGAACCAGGGCACCTGGAGTGGATGGAAGTTACTGGTGAATTTAGAGTGCTCTGACGATTTTGTGTTTAGGCGGGCTGTGAACCATGAAGTTTTGGGGCATTGTGTGGGGGATCGTGTCTAGCTGGAGCTCTTGGTACTGGGCTGGCGATGGTGGCGATCCCCTCACCTGCCCCTTCCTTCCCTTGGTCTCCCTTTGAGGAGTATTCGGGCTTCCCTGTGCAAATCTTTGCCTGCTCCTCTTGTAACTGCGCTCAGAGTGAAGAAGGAAATCTTCAAAGGCTCGGTCCTATCAATTTTCCCCACCATATGTTCTCATTAAAAAATGTATTGTGCACTTTATCTTAGGATTATTTGCCATCAATTAATAAAACATGTTGCAAGCTTCAAATGAACATTCTCCCCTCCCCGCTTCCCTGTAACGAGGGAAAGGACGGAGAAATACGAAAAAAAATTACCACGACAGATGGTGTTTTTTAACCTTTCTTTTGCCCAATCTGGAAAAAAGAACGGTTCTCAGAATATCGACATGGGATTTTAATTATGACTTACATCACTTGAAGGCCTAATGCGAAGCTTAGTGAGCTCAGCGGACAGACCGCCAGCCCGACATACATTCCTGGGTGAAGGTGTACGGATGCTGACAGACGGCCGTGCGCCGAAGCAGGGCAGCAGGGACACGGGGCTGCGGGGTGATGGGGTAGGGGGCTGTGGGAGCGGGTCCCTGTTCTCCTCCCGGCACCGGGATGGGCAGGGAAAGCTGCAAAATCCACTCCTGGAAGCAATCAGTTGGTGACTGCTGCGGATCCCAAAGACACGTATTGTGGGCAGCCGGAATGTCCCATCATCCTTGGGAGCAGATGTCTGGTCTTGCAGGTAGCGGTGGGCTGTGATGGAGGTTTAAGAAAGTGGCATTTGGGGGTTTTTAAAGAGTTCCCAAAAAGAGAGCACCTCCGTGCTGCGCCCCTTCACATGCAGAATATAATCCCTGATTTGGGGATAGGAGGGTGACGTGAAGGGAGCCCGATGACCCCAAAGCTAACATGTCACCCTCTCTTTCCTTTCTCGATGAACTCAGGAGTGTGTTTTTTCCCTCCTGTTATTTGCAATTTTGGGCCGTTTGACAGGAGCCGATTCCCGGGGCCAACGGGTTTGGTGGTGGGGAGATGGGGCCGGAGGAAAAGCAAATACAGCATCTACCAGCAGTGCCCGCAGATGCTGCAGGGCTGGTACGCCGTGTACCCTGCGGAGCATTTGCTTTTTGTCTGTGCCTACCAGGGGAAAACAAATACAAAAATAATGCATACAGATGGGTTTCTTATATAAATAAATGTCTGGGGAGAGACCTGGCTGTGGGTAACCTGCTGGGAAAGTCCTGGTCAGATGGGAATTGTAGAGTTAAACACTCCAGTCTCACTTGGATGTGTCTTGGCTTTGATTTATACTTCTGATTGGATGTTTGCCTGGCCTGATCAGAGAGTTTGGGCAGCGGCTCATGTTGACTCTTGGTGTTTAGCTCTGGGTAAAGTTTAAACAGGACTTATCATGGCTCTGACACCTCGCGAAGGCTTCCCTGGTTTAATAGTGTGCTTCATGCCATCTCTTGCGTAGGTTTTTACTGCTCTGCTGTCCTAGATGTTCAAAAAGAAAAAGGTAAACTTGCAAAATAAATTCATGGAATAGCTTATTCAAAGCCTCTTCTAATTTTAAAATAACCCTGTTGCCCTCGAATCATGTGGCCACTTCTCGCTTACGCTGGTAGAATATAAAGCTGGGAGAAGTGATCTGAGGTCAGCAAGGCTGGTCCCGCCTTTCAGAAACGGTTCACCGCATCGCCTGCTTTGCTCGTGTTTGCCCCAGAAGCAGCGCTGGGCTCTGCTGGGACTAAAGCAGCCTCACATGGGAGGAAAGGCTCAGTTCTGGGGTCTAGGATTGCGATGAGACTTCAAATGGAGCGGGTCAAAATGGTAACTCCAGTTAGTGACCATCTTACATAGTTTCCTCCATATTGTAAGGGCTTCATCCTCTTTTGCTTTTACTAGAAACGGCTCAAATTAACCGCCGTCAGGTTCGTTCTCCCATCTGTAGAAGGACGTAGGTACCTGCTCTGGGTGCAGTTCTGGGGGCTCAGATGGCCAAGGGCTGCCCCCAGCTCTGCTTGCACTCTGCCGCTCAGGCAGAAGGGGATGGGTGACAATATTTAGAAGGGGATGGGTGACGATGGTTATCCCACTCGCCTCAAATGCTCTCCACCTAATTTCAGACTCCAGGATCAGCAGAGAGGTGCATTGGAAGTGGAGTTTAACGCAGCCATTCCCTGCCTGACGCGGGCTCTGGCTTTGGACAAAGCTCGTGCTGAATAACATTGAACTAATTTAATTTCATGCTTTGTTTTTTTATGGGTAACAATTAAGAAAAAAATCAGTGGAACATAATTACAGCACCTTGAAATGTAGCGTTACTGGGCCAAAGACTGAAACGAAGTTACGATATGACAGCCTTTTATCTCGGATCTGATAGGGGTGTTATTAATTGTATTAAAAGTTTGCCAAGAGAGGCTTCACTGCAAATTAACCTGTGTTATCACAGTGAGTAATATCCTGGTTTTATCATGTGGAATAAATAAATAACACAGACTGTATGCTTTTGCTTAATGAGGTTACAGTGAGTGCAGAGCGAGGAAACAGTGTTAACTCCGATGCAAGAAAACAGTGATTAAGGCGAGATGAAACTGGAACAGAAAGTGCCCCCAGTTTTCTTGCATAACGGCAGAGCTTGTATTACTATTGATCATATTATGCAATGGGAATAGGATGGATTTTGGCTCTATCTAGCAACAGATCAGGGTGAAAAACTCTTTGCAAACATCTCTGTGATTTCTCAGGAAAATTCCACTCCTGTGATGCTCCCAACACCATTTTCTCACCCTGACTGGTTGTGGTTGTTTGGCTTCCAGCCACCCCACCCAGAGATCCCATCTGGCCCAGCCCAGGGGGGCTTTTCCTGTTCACCTCGCTGGTGCTTTTCCCCCCTGGTTCTGCAACCTGCTGCTCTGCACCGCGGGACCGATAAATCCAGACTCAAAGTGATGTGGAGTGTCGGCAGCATTGACGGTGAAAAACCCCAAGTTAGAATCATCGAGTATCTCAAGCTGGAAAGGACCCATAAGGATCGTTGAGTCTAAATCCCAGCTTGTGAGAGCTGAGGTCTGCTTGGTCACGGCATGTGGTCCTGGCTTGTTTGAGCGTGTATGATGGATCAGAAGTGATGGACAGGCGCTTTCCCCAAGGAACTGAGGGTATTTCTTGAGGTGAATAGTTGAACCCTATAGAATGTGCTTGTGATACCAATGGGAGTGGGGTTGGCATCTGCCCGGGCACTGTGACATGATTCTTGGGGACATCCCATCCTATGGCATGTGCTGTCGGGGGTGGAGAGGATGCTTGCTCATGCTGCAAGCCTGGGTTTGGGAATCAATTGGCCTGATTAAGAGACCGCTGTTATGAGCAGGGAGATGAATAGCCTGATTCTGGGCTTCATTATCCTGAAATTGTTTCACGTGAACAAAAGCATCGTCCAGGACATTAATCCCTGGCACCTGCTTAGCTTTGTTCAACCTCGCTCTGCCCCGGTCAGGGTTGCGTCAGCAGGCATGACAC
>Ga0065711_1038688_pt1 | contig 18511 bp, 13 predicted proteins | sample Hoacrofraction12_FD_59098 | JGI IMG/M metagenome (GOLD analysis project Ga0065711, IMG submission 59098) | Hoatzin crop microbial communities from Cojedes, Venezuela - Epithelial fraction 12 v2 (version 2) | ecosystem: Host-associated > Birds > Digestive system > Esophagus > Crop | place...
GCGCACGATTGGAGGAGAAATCCCCCGTGTGCCCGGCGCCGCAATAAAGAATACCTGCTTAACAGTATACATTGTACTGTTAGGTTTTTCTTACCGGATCTTCGAATCAATATAAAATATTAACTTTCCATTTGCCTGTGGGAAAGGAAATACCTCAGAGCAATTTCTTGGGTCTCATAGCAAAATAGCACAAAAAAAATCCAGAATGATATTTCCTTTGAGAAATGCTCCAAATTGCTATAAGAAGTATCCCCTAGTGGCCAACTCCACAGGTTTTCTACAGCCACATGAAAAAAATTATACTGAGCCATATGCCCTGTTCATCTGAACTCTGTTTTGGTTTATTTTGCATTGTCTTACTGAAATTTTGTGAGGAATACTATTCAGAGTGGTTTCTAAAGCCTTTCCTACTAATTGGCTTTCATCAGAGGTGATGTCAGTCAGTACAAGAAGTGCAAATGTGTTGGCAGAGCAGGGATTTTGAGATGTTTATAGTTCCATTTTTAAAACGTATCTATAAGAAAAAATTTACATTAGTATGGACAGGATTTGTTCTATTCTTGTTCTCATTCCCTTGGCAGAGGCTGAAGGTGAGCTGAAATAGAAATTGAGGTCAGTTCCCCTGGTTTAAGAGAAATAAAATGCAGCTTGCAGTCCTCAGAGCTTAGAGATGCGGATAGAGAAAAGGCAAAGGCAAGAACAGGTGCTACACCCAGTAGCAGGACTCAGGGAAACACACAATGTGCTGTCCTCCATTTATTGTTTCTCAGTTCTTTTGCTCCCCACTTAACAATTACAATAAAATTGCAGAAACTATTACAAAAAGTTACTCCTTTCTTACATTTTCATGTGAATTTCATTTTTCAGCCTTTATAAGTGGTTTGCAAAATATATAATTAATTTGGTGAAAAGATAACAGAAATTCATGTTTTTCATTTATTTTCAGTCTTAGATCTTTCATACCTTTCCCTTTTGTATGTCTGCTCCTCCTCTTCTCTGATGTATCTCTGGAAAAGGAATGGGAGAAAGGCAGGGAATGATCTGCATTTTAAAGGCTTAATTTCAAACAGTTTTAATGAAAACTTCAGTTTTAGTAAGAGGCTGAGCTTTCCAGCGATCTTTTAGACTGCCTAAATATAAAGAGTCTCAACCAGCTGCTTGGACTTATATGTTTGTAACATAGAATTCATAGTATATAGCACACAGTGGTAGTACCTGGGTATATTATTTTTGTTGAATATATTTAATTGCCATCAATTCAGTACAACACAGTTGAAATATTAGTTTTTTCTTTAGATCTTTAGATGTTTCAAATATTAGGGTATTTCTGAGTGGAAGGAGTGAAAAGATAAAATTCCCTTATTGTTATCTATCTTGAACTGAAAGTATTTCCTTAGAACTAGACTGGCATTTGTCTTTCAGTAATTGCAAGGCTGCTAGTACTTACTATATTATTTAAAATCCTGGGTTATCTTTCTGTAATTTTTGATCAGTGTGGTTTTCATTCTGACATGGTTTTCAGATTTGAGGTATTACATGATCAGCGCTGCAAAGCACAAAAGGTAGCACATTGCATTCTCTGAGTGTTATTAAAACATATAATGAAAAAGTCATGTGTTAACAAATTGTATCTTACAAATAATTTTTAAAGTCACACCCTGGGCTTCAATGCCACACAAATAACGTATTACAGATTTCAACTCTGCCTTAATTTTGTCTGCTCATGTAAAATTTGTTATTTGTTATTTGTCATTTATTAAATTTTGTGAGATGTAATCCATGTAACACACGAGTTCCTGGGTGTGGGTACAACTATATTGTTTTCTGCTTTACAGAGGGTTGAATTCTGAAATGTCATTTACCTATTGAACCAAGTGCATATTATGGGAAACTAGTAAACATAAAATAGAAAATGGAGACCACTGGGCTGTTTTTCCCCCGACAGATTTGGCCATTGCAGGAAATCTAGGCTAGTTTTCAAGATATTTATATGAATGTTGACCTTGGTTATTGCTGAGAACCACAATTAATTCCATTGTTTACACTGAGTATTATATATGTCATGAATTTCTACATTTATGATTAATAAAATCAGAGTCACATATGCATAAAAAACTACATCAGTTGTATAATTCTACCCTAGAAAAAGTTTCTGCAGTTGAAAATAGACTAGTGCCTCACCTCTGCTATTCAGGCCTGAGCTGTCTGTGCAATTAGAGGTAGTCTAAGCTTGTAAAATCGTCAAGCAAGTGTTTGGTTGTACATACCTTTAGTCTCATGAACTTTAGCAACTAGCACAGTGCAAAGCAAATATGACCACCTTTGCAGAAATGTGGACTATATACAGTGTCCAACTGATGCATAAAAATAAAAGTACTCATTCAGAAGAAACTGCTAGAAACCACCTTAAATATAGGGTTATTTGGTCTTAACTTAGCCTGTTGAGGAAGTTTCAAAGAATTGCCTTAAGTCTAGACTTACATGCTTTTGTGTTTGATAGTCCTTGTAACATGGGCTAAGACATTCCAGTCCATTTCTCTGGAATATGTAAAAGGTAGCAGGTTGTATCTTCACTTGGCTGCATGAGTTGATTTGAAAACTAATAATGGAAGTGTCTGTGAGGCAGAAGTATCTTTCAGGAGTTCGGGAGCTCTCCAGCAGATTACTGGGAAGCATGGGATGCCACAAAACTCACTGAAAATGTCTGCAGAGTCTTTAAATGTCCTATATGAATCCTGACTTTCTTGGAAGGCTACTTTACATAAGAACAAAGCCTTTTGTTTCTTTATCCCTACTTGTTCAATAACTGAACAAACCATTGAAAAGCCTGTAGGTGATAAAAATATTCCTTGAAATCATCTCAAACAGATTATAGCCACAAGGTAAAATTCTTCCAAGAGCAAAAATTGGTCATGCACCATTATTTTCTGACACACAAAATAGCTAGCTCTGAGTTCATATCATCATTAAATAAATGAGAACCAACAAAAAGTCCTTTTTTCTTTCACTGTCCTTATTACCGTATATATGTTTTGACAATGTTTTCTGAGTTAATTTGGACCCAACTCAACCTTGCTCTTATTCTGTATAATGATTTACAGTAATGCAAAAAGGCTATATAGTGCTGCATTTTGGATTTCATAGCTTTTTATTCCCACTTTGGTAGGTATGTACAGGACAAGTAAAGGGGATGGGAGGTAGGTCTCAATGGTGACCAAGAGGAGCTCCTCTTCAGTAACATGGAAGGAACGCTGTATTGTAGCATGGCTTACCCTCACTGCTAGATCCCTCATTGGTGGGCCAGATAAACTTGACACAAACTCTAGACATGTCTTTACTCCTCATTATTAGTAAGAGTAGACTGCCTTCTGTTTTACTATAGGCAACATTCTGCTAACGTTAACCATACTGAATAATGCCTTCCTCTCACATAAACTCAGTGAAGCTCATTGCAGTGTGTTACCTGATACAACTGAGGATTTCTGAATTGTCTCGTTTTCAGGAAGTCATTTCTGAGGGCAGGCAGCTCACTCTGTTGCTTACCAGAATATACACAAAGTCTCTGGAACCAATGGCAGCTAATGCAGCTTGTAGTTCTTCTGCTTTTCCTTTTATTCCTGATGCTGCAATCCATTATATCATTGTGTGAATAAGAGAAAATGTGCACATGTTAAAAAAAGAAGTCAATAAAGGCCTGCTTTTTGCTTGTCTTACTCAGGTCATCAGCACAGATTTATGAAGTGGTTTAGAGAGCGTTAATCCCTCCTTCCTGTTGTCAGCAGTCAGTTCAGATTTCCTGCCTACATCACATCACAGCCCCATGGCCCTGCTGTTCTGCCTGTCTCCACACCAGCTACATCCCCTACTCCCTGGACAGAAAATGACTGCTCTCCACAGTCAGTCCCTTTGAAGTTAGTTACCCCACTCCTGAAAGAGAATTCTATTGAAAATGAAAAAAAAGGTACAAAGTTCAAAAAATACAAGCTGTACGACTCAGTGGTCAAAGGGAATGGAGATAAATGTTGGTCTGTAAACTTTCAACAACCAGAGCATTAATCAAATGATTCAAGGTCATCACTTACCTCTAAGATTGACTACAGAGCAATGAATAACAAATGGGACATCTTTCACATGTAAAAATGAAGAAACAAGACTGAAATCCATATTCTGATTTGACTCTTGCTCTTTTGATCAGCGATTAGCAGTCCTACACTTCACTAAAGTCTCTGAAAATGCCAGATGAGCTCTGAAAGGGAAGCAGAGTATTTTAGAGAAGAAACAGTTATCAGTCCTGCCCTTCTGTGCATTCAGTATTTGAAAAGTGGGCCTTCACCGCCCAAATAAGAACAGGTAAACATTCAAATAATAATTATTACAGCCACTTGATATTCATTATGGATTGTGTTGTTATAACCCGTTCAGCAGAACAAAGAGAGGTGTTTATGGGAGAGGAATTGCCTTTCCTTCAGCTGCTGTCAGTCACTCTGTCACTGAGCCCGTCGGACATACACGGGCTCAGATAGGAGGTGGGTCAAAGAAGCAAAGTCCTGCCTTCTTTGTACCCATAATGGGGAGTGAGCTATTTAACAAGCAGATGTGAAGTTAGTTGCTCCCCATGCAAGCAGGGAGCAAGGAAAATACACTGATTGTGTCTCAATTTGTACCCTGGTCTGAATGTATTGACTATTTCACCGCGTGCTCGGGATCAAAGCAGCTGGGTGTCAGCCAGCAGCTAGCTTAACTGCATAGGCAGGGAAAATGCTGAAATACATCACATCCACTTTTCCTTCTGACTGTGAGATGAACTGTAATCTTGAGAGTAAGACTAGCTGCAAGGCTCTGGTTCAAAGTCAAGTTATAAAACCCAGAAACATATTCCATTCCCAGCATGACACTAATGGAATATCTCAGTGGTGAGTGGTTGTTTGAGAGCTGGTATATGAAAGAGCATAGATATAAGTGATACTTGTATGCTGCAAACTTCAAGAAAAGTGACAGATGCACTGTAGTTCCCATTATGATAAGCTATGAGTGGAACGCGCAGGTCATTTTGGATATTTTTTGTTAGCTGAAAATACTCGTGACATTATGGGGGGATGGGAGGGGGAGGGCAAGAGGATGTCTCATATTTCCTTCTTTGTGTTTTCCTTTAAAGCTGAAGATACCCTAATATGGGAAGTCATCTGAGAAAGTACATTGTGTGGATTAGACTCCACTGGTGGTGTGCTTGTACACAAAACGGCAGGGCTCCTGGATCCGGGATCGTGTCTTCCCAGCCACCACCAAACAAGTAAGTTCTTTCTGGGGGGCTGCAGCGCCAGGCGTGTGGTTGTCTTATTCTGGTTCAGAGAACTATGAACTCTAAGACAACTAGCTGTATTCAAAACAATGTCCGTAGTGGTTCACTAGCTGCTTTAAAACTGAAGTCTCTGACTGTTGTGCCAAGCGTTTCATTTGACTCTTGACTTGTTTTCAGTCTCCTGTCTCTGAACAGCCCTTCCAGAGCCTTAGTTACTAGCCCTGGACCTCTTTACCATACCTAGACAGACTCATCTGATATATTACAAAACGAATGCATTAAAATCAAAGGTTTGCATTAATTTACCAGAAAGTAAATCTCGGTGAATACATTTTGCACTCTTGCTGTATAGCTGCATGGTTTTCTGCATGGAATGCAGTGTTTCATTGTACTTTATTCATAAGGCTATTGACAGTCTTTGTATCCAGATTGTGAAAGAAAAATATTGGTAAACCTTACTAGATTCCAGTGTGATCTAAGGTATTCCACATTATAACATTAGAGTGCCTGTGCATTAATATTGCTAAGTAAATTGGCTATGGGCTAAAGGCAATATTCTTTTCTATAATGAATTATTACATACCTGATTTTTCACTTCTTTCTCAGAAGATTACCTTAGCAGATCAGATAATGTATGATCCAGTAAAAAAACATTTCTTCTCTCTCTCTCTTTCTCTTTCCCTGCCCCCTCTGCTTCCCTTCATCACGGGGAGTAAAAGTTTAATGAGAAGAATATATATATACAATTGTATTCTGCTGTATTTTGCTTCACCTTTGGGGAAAGATGGATTTTCTTCCTCCAAGGAGGAACCCAGTCACTTCACAGCCATGACTTCTGTTATCTTCTTGCCTCGAGAGGTTAGATCTATTCAACTGTGAAATAGCTTGTCCCTGTATTGTGCAACCTTCGTAGTTCTATGTCTGGCATTACTCACAGATGCTCAAGGTGGAAGAACCACCTCTAGGAACAGAAAGTAGGAAGTTGAATGGGCCGCCAGAAATTTAAAATGGCAGGGAAGAAGGAAAAAAAAAAGAGGTTCATGTATCTCAGGAAAGTGCAAAATAAGAAAAATGAAAAATCATCTTTGAAAACTGATAAAGTTTCTTTGAATAGAGTGCGGGGAATTTTTGAAAAGCGAATCCCAGCTGTTTGTGGAATTTTCCATTATGCAACAGAGCATTTCATGCTAGCAGAGAATTTTTTTCCACTGTCTAGACTCAGTAAGAAATCTAGTTTGCATATACACTTCTACACTTGCTCACACTTTATGGAGACGTCAGAAGTGAGTTAAAGATAGTTAATTGAAACGTACAGTTAAAGCAGTACTAGAATGCCTTTTCTTCACTTTCAAAATGTTTGGGTTTAATTCTCATCTAACATATTTGTAGGAGATACATGGCCCTTTCCACAGTCAAAGGTAACCGTAAAATGTCACAAGTATTTCAGTATTCTGTGCTTCAGGATTTCTTCTGTGTATTGCACTGTTATAGGAAGGGGTATGTGTGAATGTGTCTGTGTGGATGACAGGCTGCTCCTGTGGAAGAATGAGGCAGTAGGTGTTTTCCTACAGCCTGAGCAACACCTGGGTTTGACCTTGACAACAGATTAAAGATGCAGGCTTTTGTGGTAACATGGCAGCTGAGCAGAGTTTGGAGCTGAAAACATAAAAACCAGCCTCATTTAATTCTCTGTATGCTCAAGAAGGGGAAATGTTGTACATTTTTGTAAATAAACAGAAATGCAACAGTCCTACCATTTTTTCCTGCTCAACCAGAATACTCCCCAAAACATTAAATATTGATTCTGCCACTTGGGTCAAAGAGATACTACAGCCCATATACTTTCAGGCATTCTCTAGCTAAAATAGTATCTTATCCTGGTGCTCTCCACTTGATATAATACCCATATTCTAATAATATCTTGAACATAGCCCAATTCTGACATTTTAAATGTGAATAGATTTAGATTCTGTTTTTCAGAACACTTTATAGTGAACCATGCAGAGATTAATCAGTAAGGCTGCTCCAAACTCCAGCTACTTTTATTTTACCTTATTTCAAATGCACTTTTTACTCCAGGACATAGGAAAAACAGCAAAGAGAATGTATGTTAGTGTTTAGAGTGACTGGAAGATGAGAAGTGGGCATGGTTTTGTATGCGCTGATGAAATTCTGTGGAAGGGAAGTTAAACAGTAGAGACTTTAAGAGATTTGTGAAGCGAAGGCAGATTGGTATTTGTGTGGAGCCTGCAGCTAAGGTAGATTCCACTTTTTTGAGGAGAAATACCTATGTGTTTCCTTCCCCACCTGCCTCTGGATGTCAGCTGGGCATTCCTGAGTGCAAAAATTCCAGTGGACATATCCACAGCTCCAAGTCGTTTCTGATTTTCATCCTGTTCTTTTTTAAGAGCTATAATATATTCTTTAAAATTGTTCAAATGTTAGATGATATTGTCTCAGGTGGTTCTATAGAAAATATTTTTTTATCTACAAGATTTTTTCATTCCCTCAATAATTCAGTTACAGATTGTTTTGACTGTCTTTCTGCTAAAATACTGAGAACATTAGAGCAGGTAAAATATAAATTTGAAAGAAAAAACATTTTAAAAGAATACGGTTCACCTCTGCTGCATCACACAACATTGTTAGCAAATATAAACACCAACTCCAAACACTCTGAAAGGTTTTTAAGGAGTTTGACAGTTTAGAAAAGTTAATCCATATAAAAGCAGCATAATTTTTTTGAAATGACTGATTCAGACTGATACAGAAAAACCTGGTCCTGATTATTTTTGTCAATGAACTTTGGGACTGTGACAGGTGCACTCGACTCCTTAACCCAACTAGCAGTAGTTTGGTACAAGATCCAGAAGAGGTAACGGTCTAAGCTGTAACCAGGATATGAACTTCTCTAGTTCGAATCTGTTATCTAAAAACCCAGAAAAAAGCAGAGCAACACAGTGAGCATTGATGCATATGAGCTTGGAACAGCAATAATGTGATTAACACATTAATAGCAGGTGGCTTTTCCAAGACTTATTTATCAAGGATCAAAGAAAGTTGTGGGTACAAGGAGTCTACTGCATACCTTTTCCATTGCGTGCAGTTCAACTACAAGCCAACCACTTTATTTCATAAATATGACAGCCTAAGTGAGCCTTCTTTGAGCTCTCCCTGCTAAGCATGGCTGCATGGCGGTGATGTCCTCTTAAGCTGGGAGACATCTCAAGGTTGCTCCTCGAGGCACAAAGACCTTTCACCAGTGGTAGGTAAGCAAGTGATATTGTGCATAACTTTGTGTTATGGTAACTTTGATTTTGTCTTGGCAGTTTTGAATCATTGTTCAAGTGATTGTGCAGTACAATAATAGAGCAAACCTTGCCATCAAACTCTGTTAAGTCACGCTTTTACACATCATACTTCAATAAATCCACCTTTGCTAATACCTTTGACAGTGGTCCATTAAGGGATCTAAATCACCCATTCATGACAGGGACCACTGGAACCTTTCTTCGTCAATTTAGGGCTGTTGAGACCTTAGTTCAACAAACTGCCTGCTGCAGGAAACCCATCTCCTGAACCATCTGCCTCTCTTGAATCACCCGAGATGTTCTGCTGAGAGCATCTGCTTAAATGTCTTGCTGAATCATGGGCCATGGGCCATGGGTTTTTTTTTAAACAGTATTTATGGTGTTAAATTCCACTGCTTAATCACCAAGTTAATGAAGTGTTTTATGGGTGAATTAGATTTGCTCTAGAAAAGAATAAACCACAAATGCATATGCTCAATAGCAGCAGTGATATTACACTTGATTAAGTGTCAGTTTAGTGAATACCAAAGTGGGAGTGAAAAGAAGCAGTTGTCTCCTGGGAAAGGACTTCCACTTCACATGACAAACAAATATATCTACGTCAGTCCTCCCCATCATCAGGGAGAAGGTTGTGACCCGTCACTTCAACACAAACATCCTCCTCCTAGTTTTATTTCAGAGCTGAAGTCCTGAGGGACAAAATAAATGGTATTGTGGAAATGTTGCAAGTATTGTCACATCTTCCTTCATTACAACGAGGTAGTGAGGATCTTCAACATGGAACATGGACTTTGTGCCTTCTGCAAAGTCATAATCTTACTCTTAATGCTTTGGTAGTCTAATTAATGTAAATACACAAATCTGAATAATTGCTTTGGGGTCATCTTAATTAGAACTTCCATCTTTTAATTGGCAGAGAGATTAATTAAGATATACCCTCAACTGTCCCCTAAATCTCCTCCCTTACATGTTATGAGGAATTATTTTATCTTTACTCAAGTGCAGGCCAAGAATACTAATCCTACCTCACTCTTCCACCCTGCCAGCAGTAATGCTACAAAGAAAAACCTTCCTTGCACATATATACTTAATTACATGGAAACTCTGGCATCTGGCTCCCTGAGTTTCCCATGGATGAGCTATGGAAGAAATGGCTGTCACCACTATAACTCCTTCCCCAGAAGTCCAGAGGACAAGGTCAGGCAGAGCAGAGGGAGCACTGCCCCAAGCTATAAGGACCAAGACAGACACCAGCCCTCCCAGAGGAACACTGGACATGTCCAAACCTTGTCAGCTGCTTGGCAGCCTGAGGAAGAGGAGCTGCTGGAAATTCCGGAGATGGGGAAAGATGGGGAAAGATATTAAAAAATGGTTAGTGTGAGGGTTTTTAATGCACAATTTTCTTTTATCCGGGATGCATGAATTCTCATTAATATCACAATCTCAGCATTATAAACTAAGTGAAGTCAACTCATCTGCACTGAGTTTTCAGGAGAAATTGAGAACTGGAAAAAAATTGGAAGGTGGCATTTCCAGCCAAGTGCCTCTGCCAGATGTTAAAATTTCTGCAGCTATTTACAGCCAACCCTTGGTGCTGTTGTTCATTTCCTGTTGACATCTCATCCGATGGGGGTCCAATAGACCTCTTAGGACAAACGAAAGCCAGGCTGCTCATGCATACATCCAGCCCTTGTCCAGTCTGGCAAGAGGCATACCTCTGCAAAAAAGGAAATTTCTTGATGAAAAATGAAATCTTAACCATCAGCCTATAGCAAATCAATTCCTTCTATACTACCAATCACACAAAGAGCACTCAGGATAGTCTGCTGTCAGAGTAATTAAATGTAGCTGAAGTGCTTATGGAGTAAAGAGACTAGTTAGAAGATTTATTGCCAAATCAGATACTTCCTGATTAAACACTTGAACAAAAAGTCAAAATATCCTCCTTCAAATAGGGATTCTGTCGTGTTCATTCAATGTTAGATGAAAAGTGTGTCTGGGAGTGCTGAGCTGTATTTCAACAAATCTTCTCTGTCAAAATTCCATTTACACGGGAGGTGGTCCTGGAGCTGTGATCCCACCAGAATTCCACTGTCTTAGAGAAAGCTAGGACAGCAGGTAAATTGAGACTACCACTAGAAGTTATAGCTTCTTTCAGTGTTTTCATCAGAGGAGAACGTATAAATAACTGTCCCATGGGCTGGTACAATCTGTTGGGAGGGTAGCAGTGATATAAATATATTCCACCTGTTTCTTTTTCACTTAAAAGCACCCATATTACCACAGCTGCATATAAAGGTAAGTTAGAAAGTAGGATTGAGGAGATTTTTGTACAACAGGTTCAGATTTCTGTATAACAGCTCAGAAACTGCAAGTGTAAACAGTTTTGTTTCTAACCAAACTGCCCATTTCCTGCCATGAAAAGAAACACCTCTTTCTAGTGCTTCCTTCAAACATAGATTTGGAAAAAAAAAAACCATATTACACCACCAGATAAAACTATGCAAAATATGCTGCTTCAGTTTGTGAAGCCAGGCACACTGTATTAGTAACGTTGCATAGCATAGAAGTACTGTACAAACAAAACTTCCCATATTACATAAAAAATATATTTGCCTTCAAAATTATTTTGGTGATACAGTGAAGCCTCATATAGCCATGTACCTACATCACTCTACCAAAGTCAGATCAGAATGTGCAGAAACTGTATTAGTTTTTCATTAAGAACAAAACACAACGTACATTATGTCACACTCTGCCAATAAAAAGAGAGAAGGGGGTTCAATGTGAGGGATATGACCCAGCTGGCTCTTCCAGTGTTTTCACAATGAAATGCTGCTAAATGTTTAGATGTTAACAAACAGAAATAACTCTGGGAAGAAACTGAAGGTCCTTGAAGAAAATCCTGCCAATTGAAGGAGACGGTCAGTTTGCAAAACATGCATGCATGTAATGGTCAAAAAGACTCGACCTCCTGAATTCAACAGTTACGGGACTTGGTTTCAACAGATTTGCAACCAGGGGCCCAGGGCAGTTCCTGTAATAACCATCACAACAGTTTTGAGTTAAAGCTGGAGAGCACAGCCACCAACAGGTGCTAGAATAATCTGTGAGCACATTTCCTTCCCAAAACAAAGCCACGTGAGAGTCACTCTAGACCATTAATAACAGAGGCAGAGGATATTGCTGTTGTGGAAGTAGTGTGCTTGCGTACCTACATGTGCATGAGACAGAGGGGACCCACTACTCTACTTGTCTCTAGTGTAGACTTGAATAAAGCTGAAGAGAAAGAAAAAGCACGTGAGAGGACTTTTCAGCCTGGCAGACCTGCATGCAGAGGCAGAAGCTGTGAGCAAAGACAGTGCTGCTACTTGTTTGATTCCTCCAGCATTCAGAGAAACAGGCCTGTGTTCTCTGAAAAAAAATCATACGTCTGCTTCAAAGACCGACTGGCATTCATCACGTATTTCTTCTAAGCAGAACACCCTGCAAAATCCTGAATGTGTGGCTGAATGCTCAGGCCAAAGGAGCAATTGTTGCTTCCAAGTTGTCTTGTCATTTAAGCAACACTACTGAGAGCAAGGCCTCTGAGGGATCCTGGCAGCAGGGGACGTCCCACGGCTCCTGTGAAGAAATCAAAGGAGTAGTCCAATAAAGAGTACAATCATCTTTCCCTTTCTGAAATGAAGACCTCCCTCCTGACCTCCTGGCTGCTCAGAACAATTCCAGCTTTGTTATAATACATTCATTTGCCCTCATGCGAAAGCAGGTGCCTTCACCGGAACATTTCCACCCAGGGACATTAGATGCAAGCAGATTGCAGTTGTGAGTGAAAGCCATGTGTTAGAAACCTGCCTTCTCCTCTGGGCATAAATATCCCTCCTCCGTCAGGGCCCTCAAAGCACTAAATCCTGTGGGGCTGAGTCAGAATGTCACAGCAATGAGCTATAGCCAAGTGTGTGACACATACAGGGCTGATCCAATGCAGGGCTGTGAAATTGCTCTGCCACAACCCAGCTGTCTTGAAATGATATAATGCATAATAAAAACATGACAGGTACTGAAGAAAAGTTACTCTCAGGAAATATGTACAGGACTTTTTTTGGAACTTCTTTACTTTCTGTCCTGGTTTCGGCTGGGATAAAGTTAATTTTCCTCTCAGTAGCTGCTGTGTTTTGGATTTAGTACAAGAAGAATGTTGGTAACACTGATGTTTTCAGTTGCTGCTATGAAATCAAGGACTTTTTCCAGTTCCTCATATTCAGCTACTGAGCAGGTGTGCAGGAGCTGGGAGGGAGCACAGCCAGAGAGTTAGCCCAGGCTGGCCAGTGGAAATATTCCATATCATGGACATTATGCTCTGTTTATAAAGGGGGGTTGGCCAGGGGGAAGGAATACTTTCTTCATGCTTTTTTTCTGGGAGTTCAGTCTTTTTTGGGAATTTCATGAAATTTCCGAAAATCCGTGAGTTCCAGGTCATTGCTTGGAGACTGGCTGCAAATCAGCCGCAGGACAACGAGAAAATTGTATTGTGTATAGTCTGCAATGCATATTCACCATTGTCATTATTATTATTAATATTAGTAGCATTAGTATTTAGAATCATAGGATCATAGAATGATAAGAGTTGGAAGGGACCTTAAAGATCATCTGGTTCCAAACCCCCTGTCTTTGCCTCAACCCACAAGATTTCCCTTTTGTCCATTTCCGCTCCAGATCCCGCTGGGGGGGAAGGGGAGGGGTGAGTGAGCAGCTGTCTGGTGCTTAGTTGCCTGCTGCTGGGTTAAACCATGACACTTCCTTACCAAATGGAAAATATGTCAAAACCAGTAGCAATTCCAAAAATCATCATTTTTCTGATTAAAGATAGTTCCTGATGATCTCTACTTTTGTGTGGATCCATACTTTCTTGTAGGATTTCATCTGTCTTACAGGACCTGGAAAAATAAAAGACAACTATGTGACAATGGAATATAAAATGGACATCTTCATATAGATTACTTTCCTTGGTATCACATAAATCGTAGACTTAATGGTGGATGAGTCATCTCTTACCCAGTCTTCATTAAAAGTAATCCTGCATGTTATCCTACTGTGTTGCCTCAAAGAGAAGCAGAGCAAGGCTGGAACTAGTCCGAGATTCAGTCTGAGGCTTGCCTTTAGTAAAAGGCAGGAGGCAACAGAACTGGCACTTTTGTGGGTGTGCCCCTGCTCAGTGATGACTTCTGAGTTATCTGCCAAGGAGTTTGGGAAAACAATGAAAATGTCTCTCAGTCCATGCCAGCCAGGTCAGGAGAGGAGGTTGGCATGGCTACTTCCCTGCCCCCAGCGGGTCCAGCAATGAAGTCCGCCTATTCAGAACCATACAGGAGCTGCTTCGTGCCTTGTAAGCATACATAGCTGAGCTCTAGACATCCTGTTTAGATCATCTGGTTAAGAAGTTGCAATGAATCAACCATGAAAATGTGTTCATGCACAGTTTTAGGAGGTCTCAAGGTCTGAGCCCTCTCACCTCTCTCTTTTCTGTTTTTGCTAAGCATATAACAGTGTTTTGAAGTAGAAACTCAGATTCTCCTTCTACCAGGACTGTTTTTCTTTATTTTGGTCAAAACTGAAGCAAACTGAAAGCTAATTATTTCCTGCTTCAAGCGTAATAGAATGTTTATTGAAATGTTCCCTGTAATCCTATCAGAAGTGTTAGAGGAGCTCTGTATTAAATGAGCTTCCAATTAATTAAATGCAGCTCTCCATATAGATAGATCACTCCAGAAACTGTCCTTTTTTTTTTTTCCTCCACCTGCATCAGTTGTTACAAAGCACAAAGAAGGTATTCACTGGTCTTTAATACCAAATACTATGACTGCAGAATGTTTCGCTCATTGTGAAATTCCTCCTTAGTGAATTAACATTAAAAAAGAAATAGAACTATTTTTAGTTCTACTGTTAAAATGTAGTTTATCTGGGTATAGTTTTTGCACTTGTATGTTCTTTTTTTATTTAAGCATTCTAAAATTGGTAATGTAACATTGGAACTTCCAACATTTTTAATAGGATTTTTAATAGCATTTCTCTGTACTTGCATTTAAATTACATTTAAGAGAATCAACATTCATTCTTGATCACGGCAATGTGAAATACAACAACAGCTATTTGTGTGTCAGAAGGAAAAAGAGGATTATTTTTTTTGTTTTGGCAAATGTTAGTAGTGGGATGAAAAGGGTAGTTTCCAACTGTCCAGGTATTTTGAGCCAGTTTACTACAGGTGTTCTGGAGTCAGGAGAGTTGCTCTGAAAAAAATCCAAGAGAACACTTTTCTGCTTTACTTGGCTAAATACTCCATGCATTTGCAAGTCACAGAAATTAGGCTGCAGGACACTCCAAAGAAAACTGACCTAAGTACTTTCATTCAGCTACAGTGCTAAGGAGTTGCAAAGGAGTAAGCTTAAAAATACCATCTTCTCTATGACGATGGCCCTTTGGTGTGCACTGTGGTACATACACTGTGGGAAAGGCATGAAAGAAGTGAACTCTTGGTTTACTCTGGGACACTGGCTGCAGAGTAGCAAGTGTACTATATGGCCACATCTCAGCTACCCCCTATAACCAGGAAAGACACTTTGTTATAGTATTTATGTGTGAGTGCTAATGAGTAAAACAACTGGACTTGGGCAGGCGCTCCTGAATCATCTGTGCTTCAGGTCTCGGTTTCTAGGAAACTGGTGGCTTATGTATCTACAAGCAGTCTAGAAGCTTAGTAGTATCTACTGAGTTCCTGACGAATGGAGGCTCAACCACCTTAGGAATATTGAAAGGAAATTAAAAAATGTTCCCTTGCTACCTAAGAACATGTTTGGTACAGAAAAATCAAAGATAAAAGGAAGGATAGATGTAAGGAGGTGGGGATGTAGGAGGGTGTTATACCCGAGCTACAAGATTCAGGATAGGGATCCATTCAGGCAAAAGTCCGAGCGCTCACTGAAAGAGATCATGCTGGAAATAAGGAAAAAAACTTATGTGTGAGAAAAGTTTCCAGGGACTTACAAACAATGCAGAGCAAAAAAGGCATTCCTACCACTCGAATGAAAACTGTGTCTCCTCAACAGACTGACACTAGTGAAAGAGTTGAAGTCTCACCAGCACAGAGCCAGATAGCGAAGGTGCCTTTTAGAATAATACCTGTTTCAAGTGCATCAAGAAAGCAACACTGAATGACTAGGGAAACAAAAATCCACTCCTTTTGTCTGGATGCTAGAGGGTTTCCTGAGCCAGTGACGTACTGACAGAATTGTGATCTTCAAGCTACAAAAAGGGAAGAGGCTGGACAGAAAGGCTGATGATGTGGCAGGAGAAGTAAACACTCTCACCGGCTGCTCTGCTCTCCCTGATGGCCTGGTGAGCAGGAGGGCTGCAAGAGGTAGGTACTTCTCATCCTCGCCCAAGGGAAGTGTGATCCTGAACACATCCAGCATTCTGGGTAGAACAGCTAAACCCCATGGTCTGATGCACCAGCACCTGCACTTTATCCTCACAGTTATCTAGGTGTGCATGTGACTTCAAAGCTGAAGTTCCTGCATGGGAAGTCATTGTTAAAACTTTTTCATCTTGGACGTGTGTCAGTGCATGCTTTGACATGGAAAGCTACAAAGTCTGAGCAGGTCTGCTTAAAAACTTCAGTCTGTCTACATTTACCTCAATTAATAGCAAACCCACCTTGAGCTGAAGTCTCAGCAGCTGGTAGATTTTTGTTCTTTCCAAAAAGTGTCAGTTTCTCCACCTGAAACAGTGTGCACAGCCCTTGCTTTGAAGCTTATTCCTGGTGAGACATCACTCAGTGAAATTTCTCACTAGGGCACCAACTTCCCTCATCAAATGTTCTTTATGAGTACTCTTTATGATTTCCTTCCCCTATAATTTATACTGGTGTGCTGGTTTTGGCTGGGGTAGAGTTAGTTTTCTTCATAGTATCTAGGATGGGGCTGTGTATTGGATTTGTGCTGATAACAGTGTTGATCATACACAGATGTTTTTAGTTACTGCTGAGCAGTGCTTACACAGAGTCAAGGCCTCTTCTGCTCCTCACAGCTCCCCACCAGGGAGTAGGCTAGGGGGGAACAAGAAGTTGGGAGGGGACATAGCTGGGACATCTGTCCCCAGCTGACCAAAGGGATATTCCATACCATACAACGTCATGCTCAGCATGTAAAGCTGGGGGAAGAAGAAGGAAGGGAGAACATTCAGATTGATTGGTGTTTGTCTTCCCAAGTCACTATTAGGCATGCTGGAGCCCTGCTTTCCTGGCCATGGCTGAACACCTGCCTGCTGATGAATAACAGTGAATGAATTCCTGGTTTCACTTTGCTTGTGTGCACAGCTTTTGCTTTACCTATTAAATTGTTTTTATCCCAACCCACGACTTTTCTCACTTTTACCCTTCTGATTGTCTCCCTCATCCCACTGCCGGTGAGTGAGAGAGTGACTGTGTGGTGCTTAGATGCCAGCTGGGGTTAAACTATGACAACTGGAGAACATAATTCAGAACAAAAATTAACAACAGCAGACCCGAAGACAGCGTGGTCAAACTGATCCAGAGTTTTGCTAATGGCCCTTACCATCTGACTTACCATTGCACCTGACTGCATTCCCATCATTCCTGTGTGTACTCTCTGCTGCCTCTATGGCTGGGAAACCTCAGATTTGTTTAGAGTGGCAGCGTTGGAAGAACAAATCTCTAGGTCAAATTCACAGAGAACAAAACTTAGTAGCGAAACTAAGAACTGGATTTAAAATATAATCCAGGGTTCTAAGTATATATTCTGTTTACCATTTGGTACAAGTGACAGTTGTTGATCACCTCAACATTTACTAATGTTGGAGTAACATGGGAAATAGTACTAGATTGCTTTCTGAGACGAAAATTGAGTTTCTTTGTGGGCATGTTCATATTCTTACTACATCTGCTCTCCATGGTTATGACAGGTAAAAATAGCAAGGCATAAATATTTATGCAGAACAGAGCTTAGGGATGTACAGCCAGAGCATTAAACATGCATTTGTATCTACACAAGTTTTGGGCACATTTGTCCCATAAAAGGCTGACGCTGGTGAGCCACAAGAGGAGACTTAGACTCAGCAGTTCTTCAGGTCCCTGTTATCCAGGTGTTTCTTCAATTCAAAAAAACCACAGTTAGCAGGAATGATTATATTCTTCCCACAGAAGTTATTAGTTATACACAGATACAAGTCATCAACGACCTGCATGAAGAGTTAGAATGTACCGTCAGCAAGTTTGCTGATGACACCAAACTGGGTGGAGTGGTAGATACACCAGAAGGCTGTGCTGCCATTCAGCGTGACCTGGACAGGCTGGAAAGTTGGGCAGAGAGGAACCTGATGAGATTCAACAAGGGCAAATGCAGGGTCCTGCACCTGGGGACGAACAACCCCATGCATCAGTACAGGCTTGGGGCAGACCTGCTGCAGAGCAGCTCTGCGGAGAGGGACCTGAGTGTCCTGGTGGACGACAGGTTAACCATGAGCCAGCAGTGTGCCCTGGGTGCCAAGAAAGCTAATGGGATCCTGGGATGCATTAAGAGGAGGGTGGCGTTCTCCTTCCCCTCTACACTGCCCTAGTGAGGCCCCATCTGGAGTACTCTGTCCAGTTCTGGGCTCCCCAGTTCAAGAAAGATGGGGAGTTACTGGAGAGAGTCCAGTGAAGGGCTACGGGGATGGTGAGGGGACTGGAGCATCTCTCCTACGAGGAGAGGCTGAAAGAGCTGGGCTTGTTCAGCCTGAAGAAGAGAAGGCTGAGAGGGGACCTTATAAATGCTTATAAATATCTCAAGGGTGGGTGTCAGGAGGATGGGGCCAAGCTCTTTTCAGTGGTGCCCAGCGACAAGACAAG